>Ga0209131_1000241_pt1 | contig 39571 bp, 36 predicted proteins | sample GraSoi_2013_40cm_FD_185826 | JGI IMG/M metagenome (GOLD analysis project Ga0209131, IMG submission 185826) | Grasslands soil microbial communities from the Angelo Coastal Reserve, California, USA - Sample 9_17_2013_40cm (SPAdes) (version 2) | ecosystem: Environmental > Terrestrial > Soil >...
AATCCAGGCACTCGGCGGCAACGGCTACATCAACGATTACGCGACCGGGCGGCTCTGGCGCGACGCGAAACTCTACGAGATCGGCGCCGGTACTTCCGAAATCCGGCGCATGCTGATCGGCCGCGAGCTGTTCAACGAGACCCGATAGCGGATTGCGGATGACAATCGTCGCGGCACAGACGCAGCAGGAACTGGCGTTTCTCCTCGCGCAGGGCACGCTGGACGGTTTCAACCGTCACTATCGCCTGTTTCGTGAAACCAGCCGCTATGCAAAGTCGCTGTTCGAAGCCGGGCAATGGGCGGAAGTCCAGCGGATCTCGTGCGAGCGCATCCAGTTCTATGATCGCCGTATCACCGAAACGGTCGACTACCTGCAGCGGCGCTTCAACACCGATCAGCTCCCGGATGTGATTTGGCAGCAGGTCAAGCTCCATTACATCGGACTGCTGAGCAATCACAAACAGCCGGAACTGGCCGAAAGTTTCTTCAACTCGGTGAGCTGCCGCATTTTGCATCGCAACTACTATCACAACGACTTCCTGTTCGTTCGTCCGGCGCTGTCGACCGAACACATCGATTCCGATCCTCCCACCTATCGAAGCTATTACCCGGCCAGGGACGGCCTGCGTGTGACCATTGCGCGCGTCCTGCGCGATTTCGGCTTGCGCAACCCATTCCGTGACTTGAACCGGGATACCCGCTGGCTGCTGCGCGCGGTGCACGCGCACCTCGGACGACCGTTCGCGCTGGAATCCAATCACCAGATCCAGGTGCTCTCGTCGCCGTTCTTTCGCAACAAGGGTGCCTACGTCATAGGAAAGATCGTCAACGGCAATCGCGAAATACCATTCGCGATCGCAATCCTGCGCAATGGCGACGGCAGTTTGTACCTGGATACCATCCTGCTCGACGGCGAGCATCTCGCCATTCTGTTCGGATTCAGCCGTGCCTATTTCATGGTGGACATGGAAGTGCCGTCGGGTTACGTGGAATTTCTGAAGGCCATGCTGCCGAACAAGCCGGCAGCCGAAATCTACACGGTGCTCGGCCTGCAGAAACACGGCAAGACGCTTTTCTACCGCGATTTCCTGCATCACCTGAAACACTCCGGCGACAGTTTCGTGAGCGCGCCAGGCATACGCGGGCTGGTCATGCTGGTGTTCACGCTCCCGTCCTATCCTTACGTATTCAAGGTCATCAAGGATGTTATTTCGCCGCCGAAAGACACCACGCGCCAGCTGGTCAAGGACAAGTATCTGCTGGTCAAGTATCACGACCGCGTCGGGCGCATGGCCGATACGCTCGAATATACGGACGTGGCGTTTCCTGCCGGACGCTTCGCTCCGGAGCTGATCGAAGAGCTGCGCAGGCTGGCGCCGTCCATGATCGAGGAAGAAGGCGACACCCTGATCGTCAGGCACCTCTATATCGAACGGCGCATGATTCCGTTGAACATGTATGTCGACGCGGCGAACGACGAACAACTTGCACATGCGGTACGAGAGTACGGCGATGCAATCCGGCAACTGGCGGCGGCCAATATCTTTCCGGGCGACATGCTGTTCAAGAATTTCGGCGTGACGCGCTTCGGCCGCGTCGTGTTCTACGATTACGACGAAGTTGCCTACATGACGGACTGCAACTTTCGCCGCATGCCACTACCGCGCACCCCGGAGGACGAGATGGCTGCCGAGCCCTGGTATCCGGTCGGGGCGGACGACATCTTCCCCGAGGAATTCGCCGCTTTCCTGCTGGGCGATCCGCGGGTACGCGCGTCGTTTCTCGAACATCATCGTGAATTGCTCGATGCCGATTTCTGGACGGCCACGCAGCGCCGCATCGCAGCGGGCCATGTCGAAGATGTGTTTCCCTATCCCGAGACGCTGCGCTTTCGGCGCCGTTTCGCGCCTGGCGCCATTCCGAAACGAGGAGACTAAAGTCATGGCAACCGATCCGATCGTTATAGTTTCTGTTGCGCGCACGCCGATGGGGGCGCTGCAGGGCGAACTTAAGGATTTCGCAGCACCGCAACTGGGCGCCGCAGCCATCCGCGCCGCGCTGGAGCGCGCCGGCATGAAGCCGGAGCAGGTGCAGGAAGTCATCATGGGCTGCGTGCTGCCGGCTGGCCAGGGTCAGGCGCCGGCACGCCAGGCCTCGCTCGGCGCTGGGCTGCCGTTGTCCGCGGGCTGCACGACGGTCAACAAGATGTGCGGATCGGGCATGAAGGCCGCGATGTTCGCCAATGATCTGTTGGCCGCAGGCACCAACGACATCATGGTTGCCGGCGGCATGGAAAGCATGAGCAACGCGCCTTACCTGCTGCCGAAAGCGCGCACCGGCTACCGCATGGGCCACCAGCAGGTCATCGATCACATGGTTCTCGACGGACTGGAAGACGCCTACGACAAGGGCCGGCTGATGGGCAGCTTCGCGGAGGACTGCGCGACGAAGTTCGCTTTCACGCGCGAGGAGCAGGATCGATTTGCGATCACTTCGCTGGAACGCGCGCAGAAGGCAAACAAGGACGGCTCGTTCGCGTGGGAAACCGTGCCGATCGCCATCAAGGCTGGCAAGGACGAGCGTTTCATCGAATACGACGAACAGCCTTTCAAGGCCAACTTCGACAAGATACCGCTGCTCAAACCGGCATTTCGCAAAGATGGCACCGTTACCGCGGCGAATTCCAGTTCGATCTCGGACGGCGCTGCGGCCATGATCATGATGCGGCGCTCGACGTCCGACAAGCTGGGCTTGAAGCCGCTGGCCACCGTCGTCGGTCATGCGACGCACGCGCAGGAACCGGGATTGTTCACGACCGCGCCGGTCGGCGCGATCCAGAAGCTGTTCGACAGAACCGGCTGGACCGCCGGCAACGTGGATCTCTTCGAAATCAACGAGGCGTTCGCCGTTGTGACCATGGCCGCGATGCGGGAGCACAGGCTGCCACACGAGAAAGTGAACATCCATGGCGGAGCCTGCGCGCTGGGACACCCGATCGGCGCGTCCGGTGCGCGCATACTCGTCACGTTGATCGGCGCGCTCAGGAAAAACGGCTTGAAACGCGGCGTGGCATCGCTGTGCATCGGCGGTGGCGAGGCGACTGCGATGGCCGTTGAACTGATCTAAAGCGAAAACCAATTAGCCACAGAGGTCACAGATACCCTCGCGAAGCGTGGAGTACCCTTTTAGGACACAGAGAAGTGCAATGGAACCAAGGGATGTCCCGATAGTGGTTTGGACTATCGGCGCTATTGATCCTCGGTATAGTTTCCACGTTTTTCTTTGCCGTTCTCTGTGACCTCTGTGGCAAATAATAGATTGAAAGGTTAAATAGATATGGCGAACAAGAAAATCGGTTTCATCGGCGTGGGCCTGATGGGTCACGGGATGGCGAAGAACCTGGTCGAGAAAGGTTTTCCGACCATCGTGCTCGGCCACAGGAATCACGCACCGGTCGAGGATCTGGTCAAGCGCGGCGCGAAGGAAGCGAAGGATGTCGCCGGTCTGGTCAGGGCCAGCGAAATCGTCTTCCTGTGCGTGACCGGATCGCTGCAGGTCGAAGATCTGGTCTATCGAAAGGAAGGCATTCTCGAGAGCGCCGTTTCCGGCCAGATCGTGGTGGATACTTCGACCAGCCAACCCGGTTCGACGCTGAAGATTTTCGCGGACCTCAAAGCGAAAGGCGTGCGCTTCGTGGATGCGCCGCTGGCCCGCACGCCGGTGGAAGCGGAACAAGGCCGGTTGAACACCATGGTCGGCACGGACGATGCGACCTTCCTGGAAATCGAGCCGGCGCTGAAAGCGTTTTGTGAAAACATTTTTCACGTCGGCGAAGTCGGAGCCGGGCACAAGATCAAGCTGATCAACAATTGCGCCGCGATCGGCCAGATGACGTTGATCGCAGAAGCGCTGACGGCCTGTGCCAAGCTCGGCGTGGACCCGAAGAAATACTTCGCACTGGTTTCCAGCGGCGCCGCGAATTCCGGGATTTTCCAGATGCTGGCGGGCAAGGCGGTGGAAGGCGACTTCAGCGGCATGAAGTTCGGCCTCGCCAACGCGCTCAAGGATGTTCGCTACTACCACCAGATGGCGATGGAATTTGGGGTCGCCGGTGCGATGGCGGCGGCCACGCTGCAGACGCTGACCCAGGCCGTGAATCTGGGTTTCGGCGGACCGGAGCATCTGGTGGCGTCGCTGGTCCCGGCGGTTGCGAAAATGAACAACACGACTTTTCCCCCCAGATAAGCGGAGCGACGATGCCTAGTCCGATCCAGTTCCACTACGACTTCGCTTCGCCCTACGGCTACATGGCTGCGACGAAGATCTCCGCCGTCGCGGCGAAACACGGCCGCAGCGTCGAATGGAAACCGATCCTGCTCGGCGTCGTGTTCAAGGTGACCGGTGGCGTGCCGCTGCCCAGCGCCCCGCTGAAGGGCGACTACAGCCGGCGCGACATGGAGCGCTCGGCGCGGTTGTTCAACGTGCCGTTCAGGCTGCCGACAAAATTTCCGATTTCCACCCAGTCGCCATCACGCGTCATCTACTCGCTGGAGTCGCAGGGCCCAACCCGGCAGGAAGAAGTCACGCTCGCGTTGTATCGGGCCTACATGGTTGACGACCGCGATATCTCGAGCCCCGAAGTGACGGCGGATGTAGCGGCATCCGTGGGCATGGACCGGCAGAAGGTGCTTGACCTGATTGCCGATCCGGCAATGAAGGAAAAACTCAAGGCCGAAACGCAGGCCGCCATTGACCGCGGGGTATTCGGCTCGCCTTACATTGTCGTCGACGGAGAGCCGTTCTGGGGGTTCGACCGCCTCGAACAGGTCGATCGCTGGTTGCAGGACGGGGGCTGGTAACGCCATGGCCGAATATCTGCTGTACGGATTCGCGCAATCGGGAAATTCCTACAAGCCGGCGCTCTACCTGGAACTCGCCGGTGCCGATTGGACGCCGCGCTTCGTCGACTTCTTCAATGGCGAAACCAGAACGCCCGCTTACCGCCAGATCAACGTCATGGGCGAAGTTCCCGTGCTGGAACACAAAGGGCAACACCTGGCCCAGTCCGGTGTCATCCTCGACTACCTGCTCGAGCAGTTCGGCAAATACGGCTGGAACGGTGATGGCGAGCGCCGCGAGATCCTGCGCTGGCTGTTGTGGGACAACCACAAGCTCACCAGTTACACGGCGACCTACCGTTTCCTGCGCGTGCTCATGCCGAACCCGAATCCGGTGGTCGTCGAGGAATTCCGCAAACGCGCCGAATCGAGCTGGAAAATTCTGGATACCCAGTTGTCGGGCACGCGCTATCTCGTCGGCGACCGTCTGACGATCGCGGATATTTCCGCCTGCGGCTATCTTTTTTTCGACGACGAACTCGGTGTGGACTGGAACCAGTATCCGAACGTGCGTGACTGGCTGCAGCGAATCCGCTCCGAGCCGGGCTGGAAACATCCGTATGACCTGCTGCCGGGCCATCCCATCCAAAAGCGCGCTTGACTCAAGATGACCGCGATCCAGACCAAACTCAATCCGCGCTCTCCCGAATTCAAAGCCGGGACGGAGGCGATGTCGACCCTGGTGTCCGACTTGCGCGAGAAAGTCGGCCTTGTCGGCAAAGGCGGCGGTGAGGCCGCCCGCGAAAAACATGTCGGCCGCGGCAAGCTGCTGCCGCGCGAACGCGTGCGCCGCCTGCTGGATGTGGGTTCGCCTTTCCTGGAATTATCGCAACTGGCGGCATGGAACATGTACGACAACCAGGTTCCGGCCGCGGGAATCGTGACCGGGGTGGGACGAGTGGCCGGGCGCGAGTGCGTCGTGGTTGCGAATGACGCGACGGTAAAGGGCGGCACCTATTTTCCGATGACGGTGAAAAAGCACCTGCGCGCGCAGGAGATTGCACAGCAGAACCATTTGCCCTGCATTTACCTGGTCGATTCGGGTGGTGCGAATCTGCCGACCTGGGACGAGGTTTTCCCCGACCGCGATCATTTCGGCCGCATTTTCTACAACCAGGCCAACATGTCGGCGCTGGGTATTCCCCAAATAGCCTGCGTGATGGGCTCGTGCACCGCCGGCGGCGCCTATGTGCCGGCCATGGCGGACGAATCGATTATCGTCAGGAACCAGGGCACGATTTTCCTCGCCGGTCCGCCGTTGGTGAAAGCTGCCACCGGCGAAATCGTAAGCGCGGAAGAACTCGGCGGCGCGGACGTGCATGCGCGCGTGTCGGGGGTGGCGGATCACTATGCGAACGACGATCCCCATGCGCTTGAGCTCACGCGGCGTATCGTGTCCCATCTGAATCGCACGAAGGAAGTCGGGCTCGATTTGCGCGAACCGCGCGAGCCGTTGTACGCCGTGGCCGAACTGCACGGTGTGGTCCCGGCCGACACGCGCAAGTCCTTCGACATTCGCGAAGTCATTGCGCGCGTCGTCGACGGCAGCGAACTCGACGAATTCAAACCGCTCTACGGCACCACGCTGGTGTGCGGCTTCGCGCACATCTGCGGCTATCCGGTCGGTGTGGTGGCCAATAACGGCATCCTGTACTCGGAATCCGCGCTGAAGGGCGCGCATTTCATCGAATTGTGCGCGCAGCGCGGCATCCCGCTGGTGTTCCTGCAGAACATCACCGGCTTCATGGTCGGGAAGAAATACGAGGCCGGCGGCATCGCCAAGGACGGTGCCAAACTGGTCACCGCGGTATCGTGTGCGCGCGTGCCGAAGTTCACCGTCATCGTCGGCGGCAGTTTTGGGGCTGGCAACTACGGCATGTGCGGCCGCGCCTACAGCCCTCGCTTTCTGTGGATGTGGCCGAACGCGCGCATTTCGGTGATGGGCGGCGAGCAGGCTGCGAGTGTGCTGGCGCAGGTCAAGCGTGATGGTCGGGAAAAAGGCGGCAAGACCTGGAGTGACGCGGATGAGGAAGCTTTCAAGGCGCCGATCCGCGCGCAGTACGAACTCCAGGGCCATCCTTACTACGCCAGTGCCCGATTGTGGGACGATGGCGTGATCGATCCGGCCGACACCCGCATGGTGCTCGGATTGGGCCTGTCGGCGGCGCTGAACGCGCCGATCGAAAAAACCAGCTTCGGCGTGTTCCGCATGTAGCCATGGACGCGCGCGCCATCCAACAGAACATGGAATCCATCTACCTCACCGAAGAACATGTGGCGTTGCGCGACCAGGTCGCGCGCTTCATCGCGAAGGAGGTCGAACCGTATGGCGCGTCCTGGGAGGAACAAGGCTTTGTCCCGCGCGAAGTTCTGCGAAAAATGGGCGAGCTGGGTTTCTTCGGCATTACTTACCCGGCCGAATTCGGCGGTTCGCAAGCCGATGCACTGACCTCGCTGGTGTTCGCGGAAGCACTGTCGCGCAGTACTTTCGGCGGGTTCGTCGTCACAGCCCTGGTGCATTCCGACATGGCCTCGCCGCATCTGGTAAACGCCGGGTCCAGGGCGCAACTGGAGAAATATCTTTCGCAGATCATTCGCGGCGAACGCATTACCGCGGTTGCCGTGACCGAACCGGATGCCGGATCCGACGTCGCCGGTATTCGTACCCGCGCCCGGCGCGATGGAGCGGAATGGCTCCTGAACGGTGCCAAGATGTTCATTACCAACGGCGTGCACGCCGATCTGTATTTCGTCGCAGCGCGTACCGACCCGGACGCCAAAGGCTCCCGCGGTATTTCCATGTTCATCGTCGAGAAGGGCACGCCGGGCTTTCGCGTCGGGCGCGCCCTGAACAAAACCGGCTGGCTGTGCTCCGATACCGCGGAGCTGGTATTCGAAGACTGTCGCGTACCCGCGGGAAATCTGCTGGGCGAAGAGAACGCGGGATTCTATGCAGTCATGATGAATTTCCAGCGCGAGCGCATAGCGGCAGCCGCGATGGCCGTCGGCAATGCCCTGACATCGCTGCGGCTGACCATCGAGTACGTGAAGAATCGCAAGGCCTTCGGCGGCGTGCTGTTCGACAAGCAGGTAATACGACAACGCCTGGCGATGCTCGAAGCCAAGACCCATGCGGCGCGGCAGTTTCTGTATCACTGCGGCTGGCTAGCTGCGCAGGAGCGCGAATGCGTACGCGAAGTTTCGATGCTGAAGGCGCTGACCGGAGAACTGGCGAACGAGGTGGTCTACACCTGCCAGCAATTCCACGGCGGCATGGGGTACATGCGGGAATCGGCCATCGAACGGCAGGCACGCGACGCACGCGTGCTGGCGATCGGCGGTGGCGCCACCGAAGTCATGCTCGAGGAAGTGGCCAAGCGTTTCGCGCCGGACTGACGAGAGCGAAGACCAATGAATCTAAAAACTGCGATGAACCACGGAGGACACGGAGGAAAAACAAACGGACGAAAAGCGGATCGGTGTTATGAGGAAAGTGACTGTTCGCAACCTGCGGCGCCAATTTTTGCCGCGACGAATCGTCATCAGCGACCAAATGAAGTGTAACCCGTGCATTCTTTCTCTCTTGTCTTTCCTCCGTGTCCTCCGTGGTGAATGCTTTTTCCAGGATGAATCAAGTTATGCTTCAGACTGAAATAAAGGACTGCGTCGCGACGATCCGCATGAATCGTCCCGACGTGCACAACGCTTTCGACGATATCCTCATCGCCGCGCTGACGGCGGAACTGCGCCGTCTCGACCAGCTGCCGGAAGCCCGGGTCATCGTGCTCGCGGCCAATGGCAAGAGCTTTTCCGCCGGTGCCGACCTCAACTGGATGAGGCGCATGGCGAAATATTCGCGCGAGGAAAATCTTCGGGATGCCATGGCGCTCGCGGGCCTGATGCGTACGCTCGATAGCGTGAAAAAACCGACAGTTGCGAGGGTACAGGGAGCGGCATTCGGCGGTGGTGTCGGCCTGGTTGCCTGTTGCGATATCGCAATCGCCAGTACGCAGGCCGCGTTCTCGCTCTCGGAGGTGCGTCTCGGACTGATTCCATCGGTCATCAGCCCGTATGTGATTGCGGCGATCGGCGAGCGGGCGGCGCGGCGTTATTTTCTGACCGCCGAGCGCTTCGATGCCGTGGAAGCCAGGCGTATCGGCCTCGTGCACGAAGTCGTCGACAGCGGCGTACTGGACGAATCTGTAGCGATCATTGTCGGACAACTCCTCAAAGGGGGGCCCCAGTCACTCGCGGCTGCAAAAAAACTGATCGCCGACGTGAGCCGTCGTCCCATGGACGATGCGTTGTCGGCGGAAACCGCGCGGCGCATAGCCGCCATAAGAGTCGAAAGCGAAGGACAGGAAGGTCTTGCCGCCTTCTTCGAGAAGCGCAAACCGGATTGGTGCTGACGTGCAGGTCGCGATGGATTCCCCGGCTGCTGTCGATGCGCAACGAGCGAAGCTGCTGGCGCTGTTCTGCGCGCTTGGCCTGGCGATGTTCATCCTCGATCTTGGCGCCGGGGTCTGGCTTTGGCATTACATGGGGCAATACAAGCTCACCCTGCCCGGGTTCGACAGCCTGCTTGGAGAACTGCGCTCGGCGGACGGCACGGCGCTGGTCGACATTGCGCTCAGGACCCGCGAAGGCTGGGCGGCTTGCGAAGAGGCGCGTGGTGGCACCATCGAGACCGTCGTGCATATTGCGATGACGGCGAGCTTCGTCGGCCTTGCGTTGTTCAGCCTGTGCTTCCTGCTTGCGCTGCCGCTGCATCGCAGTCTTTCGCGCCGGCCCGGCGGCCAATCCGAGCCCTTGCCGCCGGACAACGTGGACGATACCTGGCGGTGAATGCCGTGACGGCGTGACGACGTGACGCGTAACGAATCCAACATGAGCCTCAACCGAGAACCGGATCCGGATGTTTGAAAAAATACTCATAGCCAACCGCGGGGAAATTGCCTGCCGCATCGCGCGCACGGCGAAGCGGCTTGGCATGCACACGGTGGCGGTCTATTCCGAAGCCGACGCAGGAGCCTTGCATGTAGGCAGTTGCGACGAAGCGTGGCTGATCGGCCCTGCGCACCCACGCGAGTCCTATCTGCGCGCGGATCGCATACTCGACGCCGCGACAAAAAGCGGCGCCCAGGCGATTCATCCGGGTTATGGCTTTCTTTCCGAGAATGCGGACTTCGCCCGCGCCTGCCGGCAAGCCGGCATCGTGTTCATCGGACCGCCGCCTGCCGCAATCGAAGCGATGGGTTCGAAATCGGCGGCGAAGGCATTGATGGAAAAGGCCGGCGTGCCGCTGGTGCCCGGCTATCACGGCGATGCGCAGGACCCGGCGATCTTGCAAAAGGAAGCCGGGCGCATCGGTTATCCGGTGTTGATCAAGGCCTCCGCGGGTGGCGGTGGCAAGGGCATGCGCGTCGTGAATCAGGCAGCCGGGTTCGCCGAGGCACTGGCTTCGGCGAAGCGGGAGGCCGCTTCAGCCTTCGGTGATGACAGGGTGTTGATCGAAAAATATCTCGAGCGCCCGCGCCATATCGAAATGCAGGTGTTTGCGGACATGCACGGTGCCTGCCTGCACCTGTATGAGCGCGACTGTTCCGTGCAACGCCGTCACCAGAAAATTCTCGAAGAAGCGCCGGCGCCGGGCATGAGCGACGCGCGGCGCAAGCAGATGGGCGAGACTGCGGTCGCGGCGGCCAAGGCGGTGGGTTACGTCGGTGCGGGAACGGTGGAATTCATCGCCGAGCCGGGCGGGCGTTTCTATTTCATGGAAATGAACACCCGCCTGCAGGTCGAGCATCCGGTCACCGAGATGATCACCGGCCTCGATCTGGTCGAATGGCAGTTGCGGGTTGCCTCCGGCGAGGCGCTGCCGCTGGCCCAGCATGAACTCTCGATCAGCGGCCATGCCATCGAAGCGCGCATCTATGCCGAGGACCCGGCCCGCGGCTTCATGCCGACGGCAGGTCGCGTCGAGCACCTGCGCCAGCCGCAGCCCAGTGCCCACGTGCGCGTCGACAGCGGCGTGCAGGCGGGCGACGAAGTCAGCGTGCACTATGATCCGATGATCGCCAAGCTGATCGCCTGGGACCGGGATCGTCCGTCCGCGCTGCGGCGGTTGCGTGCCGCGCTCGGCGAGTACCAGGTGGCAGGCATCACGACCAATCTTTCCTTCCTGGCCGCGGTCACGGCACTTCCTGATTTCGCCGATGCCGATCGCAACCCGGGCTCGCTCGACACCGGCCTGATAGAGCGGAACAGGATCGCGCTTTTCCCCGAGCCCGTTCCCGTGCCCGACGAGGTCTTGGCGATTGCGTCACTGAGCGAGTCCTTGCGCATGGATAGCGAGGCGGCGGCGGTTGCCGCCCGCTCGAGCGACCCGTATTCGCCGTGGCATCTGCGCCACGGCTGGCGCCTGAATGAAGACAATCACCACGCGTTCGTATTTGTGGACGCAGGAAAGCGTATACAGGTCGTGGCGCATTACCGCGGCGGCGATTATCTGTTGGAATTTTCTGGTGGTGCGAACATGACGGCGTCGGCAAGCAACGCGGGCGATGGCATGATCGAGCTGGAACTCGGCGGCAAACGCAGCCGCGCCACTATCGTACGCAGCGCCGAAGGTCTGACGGTATTCGCCGGAGGCGGCAGTTACCGGCTGGGCTTCGAGAAGCCTGCTGCGATGGAAGACGAAGATCCTTCCGGCCGGTTGGTTTCACCTTTGCCGGGCAGCGTGATCCAGGTGCTCGTCGGCAGCGGCGAGACCGTGGCCAAAGGGCAGGCCCTCATGATCATCGAAGCCATGAAAATGGAACACACCATCAGCGCACCGAAGCGCGGCACGGTCAGGCAGATATACTTTTCGAAGGGCGAGCAGGTGGCCGAAGGCGCGCAACTGCTCGAGTTCGAACCCGAGGAAGCGGTCAAAGCATGAAATATCCAGCACGCGTAAAGATCGTCGACGTCAGCCCGCGCGACGGCTTGCAGAACGAAAAGGGATCGGTGCCTACCGAAGTCAAAGTCGAACTGGTCGATCGGCTGTCGGATGCCGGCCTGCAATCGGTCGAGGCCGGCAGCTTCGTATCGCCGAAATGGGTACCGCAGATGGCCGACTCCGCCGAAGTCATGGCGCGCATCCACCGCAAGCCGGGTGTCGCCTATCCGGTGCTGGTGCCGAACATGAAGGGCCTGGAAGCGGCGATCGCCGCGGGTGTCACGGAAGTCGCCGGGTTCGCAGCCGCGACCGAAGCGTTTTCGAAACGCAACACCAATTGCACCATCGTCGAATCCATGCGGCGCCAGAAGGAAGTCTGTGTCGCCGCCCTGGACGCGGGGCTGCGGGTGCGCGGCTATATTTCCGTCGTGCTCGATTGTCCTTACGAAGGCGAAGTGAAGCCACAGGCAGTAGCCGACGTGGCGCGGCAGCTGCGGGACATGGGCTGCTACGAAATCTCGCTGGGCGACACCATCGGAACAGGCACGCCGGCGCGTGCGCAGCGCCTCATCGATACGCTGGCGCGGGACCTGCCCGTGAGCATGCTCGCGGGACATTTTCACGATACCTATGGCCAGGCGCTTGCCAATATCCTCGCGGTGATGGAACAAGGTGTGGCCGTCTTCGACAGCTCGGTCGCCGGGCTGGGCGGTTGTCCCTACGCAAAGGGCGCGACCGGCAACGTCGCCACAGAGGACGTGCTCTACATGCTGAATGGCCTGAACATCGATACGGGCATCGACATGAATCATTTGCTCGATGCTGCGCAGTTCATCTGCGATCACCTGGGCAGGCCGACGGTATCCCGCGCTGGCCGCGCGCTCGCTGCGAAACGCGACAGGGCCGCCGCTTGAGTACGATGCCAAAAGACATACCTTCTCCCTGCGTAAACGTCTGCCAGATGAATCCGTTCAACGGGCTGTGCCGCGGTTGCCTGCGCACCCTGGATGAAATCGCGGGTTGGCTCGATTTTTCCGCAGCCGAAAAACTTGCCGTGCTCGACAGTCTCGAAGAGCGCCGGCGCACGGGGACTTCACGTTGAATACCGGATTGACTGCAGCCGCTCCACGCAAGCTCATGCACCGTCGCCAGGTCGAATGTATCGGTTACCGCCGCGACGATGGCCGCTGGGATATCGAAGGACATCTGGTCGACACCAAGAGCTACGATCTGAAAGACCTCGATCGTGGCCCGGCGCCGGCCGGACAACCGCTGCACGAGATGTGGCTGCGCCTCACCGTGGACGACGAACTCAATGTCGTCGAGGTGGAAGCCGTCACGGTATGGGGACCGTACAACATGTGCGGGGACATCACGCCGAACTTCCAGGTGCTCAAAGGCCTGGCGATCAAGGCCGGCTGGACGCAGAAGACGCGTGAACTGCTGGGCGGAACCAAAGGTTGCACGCACCTGCTGGAATTGCTCGGCCCGATGGCGACGACTGCGTTCCAGACCGTCTATCCGCTGCGTTCGCGGCGCGAGCGCGAGCAGGGCACGCGTAAACGTCCAGGACTGCTGGATTCCTGTCATGCCTGGGCATCGGACAGCCCGGTGATCGCGAAGCGTTACCCGGAGTTCTATACCGGCCCGAAGAAAGCCACATCCGGTTAAGGAAATAAACGACGGTTGACCGCGCGCCGCAAGCGGCACAAGTGTTCCCTTGAGGCACGAAGATCACGAAGAAATTCTCTCCAAGTACCGTCACCAATTGGGTGCGAGTATTCGCGTTGGATGACATTGCATTTCTTCGTGTACTTCGCACCCCTCAAGGGGGGTATAGAAAAGAATGTTCTTCGTGGTGAAATACTTCTTGAAGGTTAACGATTGATGCGTCCTAAACCGCTGTCCGGCATTCGCGTCCTCGACCTGACCCGGCTTCTGCCCGGACCGGTTTGCACACTGCATCTCGCTGACCTGGGTGCCGATGTGATCAAGATCGAGGATACCGGGGCGGGCGACTATGCGCGCACGCTCGGCGCGGAACCGGGGAAAACAGCGCCGGTGTTCGCCGCGATCAACCGCAACAAGCGCGCGTTGCGGCTCGATCTGAAAAAAGCCGAAGGGGTGGAAGTTTTCCTGCGGCTGGTGCGCGACGCCGACGCCGTGGTCGAAGGTTTCCGCCCCGGCGTGGTCGATCGACTCGGCATCGGTTATGCCGCGTGTTACGAGGTCAATCCGCGCATCGTCTATTGCGCCATTTCCGGTTACGGCCAGACCGGACCGTACCGGGATCGCGCCGGACACGATATCAACTATTGCAGCTACGCCGGATTCATCGACCAGGTGGGCAGCGAGCAGGGCGATCCGGTGCTTCCCAACATCCAGATCGCCGACATTCTCGGCGGCGCGGTGGTCCCGGCGATGGGCATACTCGCCGCTCTGCTCGATGCGCAGCGCAGCGGCAGGGGCCGCTACGTCGATGTCGCCATGACCGAAGGGGTGCTCGCGCATAACCTGCAGGCACTGGCGGCGGTGGCTACGACCGGAAAAGCGCAGCCGCGCGGAGCCGATTTTCTGTCGGGGCGCGAGCCATGCTATTCGGTCTATCGCACGGCCGATGGGCGTCATATGGCAGTGGGCGCCCTGGAGCGCAAATTCTGGGAGCGGGTGTGCGACGTATTGCAGCGGCCTGACCTCAAGGCTTGCCATTGGGAAATCCGTGCCGAACCCGGCGCCAGGGATGCACGATGGGGCAAGGAACAGACCGGGGCGATCTTCGCCGCGAAGCCGCAGGCCTATTGGACGGAAAAATTCGCCGGCGAGGATTGTTGCGTGAGTCCGGTGCTGACGCTGGAAGAAAGTTTCCATGATCCGCAGATCCTTGCGCGCGGGATGGTGGCGCGAAACGGCGGGACATTGCAGTTCGCACCCCCCCTAAAAATGAGCGAATACGAATTCGCCGTCGAACGCCCCGCGCCCGATGCGGGGCAACACACCGAAGAGATCCTGCGCGACGCGGGGTATGCGAGCGCTGACATCTCGCGGCTGCGCACTGCTGGCGTAATCTAGGTCCGGCACTGTTCGCCGGAACCCTTCCGCACTACCGCACTATCTTCGCCCGGTAAATTCACGCCGCCCGGTCTGTCTGTCCGTGCAAGTCCCCTGGCGGTTCGATGCTGCAGTGCCAATTGCTATTGACGCAAAGCCGCCTATAACCAGAGCGGGAAGCCGCTCTGGGTTCCAAGCTTGCGTAATCAGGGCAGGTCACCGCGTTCCGGATAATTTTACCCATCAAAACAACCGGGAGGAAAAATGCAGGACGATTTCGAACTGACTCGAAGACAATTCCTGAAACTGGGCGGCGATGCAGTCTTTCTGTCGCTTGTGCTGGGGACCGGACTCGCGCCGCTCGCCAAGCCTGCTTTTGCGGGCGAAATGAAAGTCCTTTCCGACAGCGATGCGAAGACCTTGCTCGCGGTATCCCGCACCCTGTTTCCACACGATAACGTCGAAGATGGCTATTACATGAATGCAGTCGCCGCCATCGACACCAAGTGCGCCGGCGACCCGAAGACGCTGGACATGGTGAAACAGGCCGTTCGCAAATTGAATGCCGGTCTCGGCAAGCCGTTCGCGGATGCGCCCGAGATCGCACGCACCAATCTGCTGAAGACCATGGAGAAATCCGATTTCTTCGCCCTCGCCTACGGCGAGACCCTCAACAACCTCTACGGCAATCCGGCGATATGGAAGATGTTCGGCTACGAGGGCTCGTCCGTGGAATACGGCGGTTACCTCGAGCGCGGCTTCGACGATATCAACTGGTTGCCTAAGGCCTGACAAGGGAGAAAAAAATGGCGATGTTCGAAAACAGCGACGACTCCGTCGTCGTCATCATCGGCTCGGGCGCGGGTGGTGGCACGCTCGGCAACGAGCTGGCGCAGAAGGGTGTCAAGGTTGTCTGCCTGGAGGCGGGTTCACGCCTCACGCTGGCCGACATCAAGAACGACGTCGGCGAGATGTTCATGAAGCTGTCCTGGCTGGATCCGCGTGTTGGCGCCGGCCAGCTGCCTGCCGGATTTCCCGCCTGGATCTGCAAGACGGTGGGTGGCACCACGGTGCATTGGGCGGGCGCATCGCTGCGCCTGCAGGCGCACGAGTTCAAGACGCTTTCGACGTATGGCAAAGTTGCCGGCGCGAACCTTGCCGACTGGCCGATCTCCTACGGCGATCTGGAGTCTTACTACGAAAAGGCCGAGAACAAGATGGGCACCACTGGCACCGGCGGGCGACCGCGTCTGCCAGGCAACAACAACTACAAAGTGCTGGAATATGGCGCGCGCAAGCTGGGTTATGCGGAGGTCCACACCGGCAACATGTCAATGAATTCGGAGGACTACGACGGCCGGCCGAAATGCCGGCAGATCGGCTTCTGCATGAGCGGCTGTGCCATCGGTGCCAAGTGGTCCACGCTGTATACCGAAATACCCAAAGCGGAGGCTACCGGCAACTTCGAAGTCCGGCCGGATTCGATGGTCGTCAAGATCAACCACGATGCCGGCGGCAAAGTGACCGGTGTCGTGTACGTCGACGGCAGCGGCAACATGCACGAACAGAAAGCTCGCCTCGTCTGTGTGGCCGGTAATTCGATCGAGTCGCCACGGCTGTTGCTCAACTCCGCATCCGCCAAATTCCCGCAGGGGCTCGCCAATTCTTCCGGACAGGTGGGGAGGAATTACATGGCCCATATGACCGGCGCGGTATACGCGATCATGCCGGGCGAAGTGTCCATGCACCGCGGAACGCAGATGGCCGGCATCATCAAAGACGAATCGGTCCACAAACCGAGTCGTGGATTCGCAGGCGGCTACGAGCTCGAGACCATTCCGGCCTTCGGCTTTCCCGGTTTTCCAAGTTATGCCAAACCCGGGGGCTGGGGACGCGAGTACGCGCAGGATATCGAGAAGTATCGCAATGGCGCCGGCCTTTGGATCGTGGGCGAGGATTTGCCGCAGGAGACCAACAGAGTCACCCTCAGCACGGCGGTGAAAGACAAGAACGGCATGCCGGTCGCGCACGTGTACTACAAGGACCATCCGAACGATACGGCGATGCGCATCCATGCGTGGAAGCAGTCCACTGCGTTATACGAGGCCGCCGGCGCGACCAAGGTTTACACGCGCATGCCGTTTCCGTCGACTCATAACATGGGCACATGCAGGCAGAGCGCCAGCGCGCGCGACGGTGTGTGCAACGGTTACGGGCAGACCCATGACGTGAAAAACCTTTTCATCTCGGACGGCAGCCAGTTCACCACCAGCGCGGCGGAGAATCCGACGCTCACCATCGTCGCGCTGGCGATCCGGCAGGCGGATTACATTACCGACCAGATGAACCAGCGCAACATCTGATTGCGCAACGCCAGTGAGAAAAAACGGGGCGCGAAAGCGCCCCGTTTCAACTCCGCCGCGCAAGATCGCGGATCAATCCTCGGGATCCGGTTGCAGCCAGTAATTGACCGTATCCGGATGCGCCGCCATCCAGTTGCGAGCCGCATATTCAGGCGTGAGCTTCTTGACGTTGACCAGGTAGTCCATCTCCGTGACTGCCTTGACCGACAGCGTAATGCGCTGCAGTGCCTTCCACGTATGTTTATCGACTTTCGCATAAAAATCCTTGTGCGCGACCAGATATGCCTTGTCCGCGCCACCCAAAAACTGTTTCGGCTCATCCAGGATGCGCATGCTGGCAAGCCGGTTGAGGTAGTTGGGCTGCGAAAGCGGCATGACGAACCAGCGTTTGGCGGCGATGTTGTCATTGAAGTTCGCCGCACGCTCGGCCGGCTGATTGGGCACGAGTTGATAGCCGGCATCGGCAAGGCCGTATTCTTCCATGATCTTTTTCGAACCGGCCATCAGGCCGGAATCGGGATGCGTGCCGCGAATCTCTTTTTGCATCTTTGCCGCGACTTCGGGTTTGCGCAGATCCGCAACGCTTTTCACTTCGGCCGCGGGAACGTAGTCCGGCACCGACCAGAACAGCCGTGCATCCTCGAACAGCGTCGTGACTTGCACTGAACTGTCCTTGTATTGCTCCCAGTAAGACGCGTGGGCATGCGGCAGCCATACGGCGACGAACAGGTCGACCTCGCCGTTGCCGAGAAGCGGATAGATTTCGGCATGGCTGCCGGTTTTAACAGTGACCGTATAGCCGAGGCGTTCGAGTACGCCCTGCACGACCTTGGCAGTAACCTCGTAAAAGGAGATGTTCACGTGCCCGAGCGTGATGAAGCGCGATTGCGCAAAAGCATTGGGGCAGGAAAGCGCAAAGGCGGCCAGCAGGCCGGCAAGCCAGCGTGTCATTGGATGCATGGAAAGGTCCCGGATGGTTGCATTCGGCGAACCGGAAGTCCGCCTCGCCGATGTGCACCGCATTCTACTTCTTTCGCTTGCGCTGCTCGGGCTGCAGATCTTGCGAAATGTAACCGCGGCCGTTTCACCGGTAAGGCGCCGCTGCCTTGTCAAGTCAGGGGCAGCAACACCACTTTTTTGTAGGCCGGGCGGCTGCTCAGGGTGTCGAACCAGCGCTGCAAATTGGGCAGATCGGCGCGCTCGATGGGCAATCCCATCCAGCGCCAGATCCCGCATCCGATGGGGATGTCGCCCATGGTCAACGCATCGCCGACGATATACGCGCGGTTTTTCAGATGCGCGTCGAGATAACCGAGGACTTCGGCGGTTTTCAACCTCGATTCCTCCATGGCGTCCGCATCCCGCTGGTCGGGCGGAGTGCGCACCAGATTCCAAAACAGCGGGCGAAAGGTCGGCCAGAACGTCGTGTTCTGCCAGTCCATCCATTTGTCGGCCTCGGCGCGGATATTGAGATTCTCCGGCCAGAGCTTGCCGGCGCTGTGTTTGGCGGTGAGGTAACGCACGATTGCGTTGGATTCCCACAGCACGAAGCCGTCTTCCTCGATCGTCGGCACCAGACCGTTGGGATTCAGGTTGCGATATTGCTGCGTATTGACCACGCCGAAGCTGCCGCCTGCGTCGACGCGTTCGTAAGGGAGGTTCATTTCCTCGCAGCACCACAATGCCTTTTGCACATTGACGGAATTGCTGCGTCCCCAGATTCTCAGCATGACGGCCTCCCAGGTTTATCTGTTGTGTCAGCGCGATGCGCCAAGCTCTGCCAGTGAGGCATCGATCAGACGGCGCGATATGCTGATCTTGCTAGGCAATGCCTGCGGCAGCCGGTCGAGCGTGAACCAGTCCGCCGCCTCGATTTCGCCGGGTTCCGGCCTGATCTCCCCGCCGGCGTAATCCGCGTTGAACGCGATCATCAGCGAATGCGGAAACGGCCACGGCTGGCTGGCGAAGTAACGCACGTTGGCGACTTCGATGCCGACTTCTTCGCGCACTTCACGCACCAGCGTCTGCTCCAGCGTCTCCCCGGGTTCGACGAATCCGGCCAGCGCGCTGTACATTCCCGGTGGAAAATGCGGCGAACGCGCCAGCAGCAGTTCGCGCCCACGCCGGACCAGCGCCATGATCGCCGGCGCGATGCGTGGATAGTGAACCTGCTTGCAGCTGGGACATTCACGCGCCCGCTCGTTGTTCTTGATCTGTGTCGGCGTGCCGCATCGGCCGCAGAACTGGTGGGAACGGTCCCAGTCCACGATCTGGAACGCGCGCCCGGCGATCGCAAAAAGCGAATCGTCGATGGAGCCGAACAGTGCCCGCAATCCCGACCAGTGCATGCCGTCCGGCGCGGCGCTGCCTTCTTCCAGCTCGCAGGCGTAACAATGCTGTTCGCCGAGAGTGCCGAGGTACTGGCTGCGCTTCGGTGCCAGCCCCAAGTCGCGCATGTCGTCAGCACGGGGCAGGCTCGCACTCTGCTCGTCGCGCAGCACCAGGATCTGCGCGCCCTGGAATGCGAACCACAACGCGGGCCCGGTCCGGTCGGCCGGTGGCGTGACCAGCGCGGTGAACCGGTCGGGCGTTGCCAGCACCATGGCTATTTCTTCGGCATGTAAAGGTCGGTGATGCTGCCTTCGGCGATTTCGGCAGCAAACATGACCGTCTCCGACAAGGTCGGATGCGAATGGATGGTGAGCGCTATGTCTGCTGCGTCCGCCCCCATTTCCAGGGCGAGAACCGTTTCCGCAATCAGTTCACCGGCGTTCGGGCCGACGATGCCCGCACCCAGCAGGCGGCGCGTCTTCTTCTCCAGGATCAGTTTTGTCACGCCCTCGTCGCGAGCCATTGCACGCGCGCGGCCGCTGGCAGCCCAGGGGAAGCTTGCCTTCTCGATTTCGATGCCTAGTACCTTGGCCTGGGTTTCGGTCAAGCCCATCCAGGAAATCTCCGGGTCGGTATAGGCCACGGACGGAATGGTGCGGGCGTCGAATGCGGCCTTGTGCCCGGCAATGACTTCCGCCGCGATCTTGCCTTCATAGCTGGCCTTGTGCGCGAGCATCGGGTCGCCGACGATGTCGCCGATCGCAAAGATATGCGGTACGTTGGTGCGCTGTTGTTTGTCTACCGGCACGAAGCCGCGTTCATTGACCGTCACACCGGCGGCTTCGGCGGCAATCGCCTTGCCGTTCGGGCGCCGGCCGACCGCCAGCAGCACGCGGTCGTATACCTGCGGTGCCGGCGCGTTCTCGCCTTCGAACGTCGCCTTCAGGCCGTCCTTCTGCGCTTCGAGCCTGGTCACCTTGGTCTTGAGATAGATGCCTTCGTAGCGTTTCTCGATGCGCTTGTGCAACGGCCGGATCAGATCGCGATCGGCCCCGGGGATCAGGCCGTCGAGCAACTCCACCACCGTGACTTTTGCGCCGAGTCCGTCGTACACGCAGGCCATTTCCAGGCCGATGATGCCGCCGCCGATCACCAGCAAGCGCTTCGGAATGTCCTTCATCTCGAGCGCCGCGGTGGAATCCATCAGACGCGGATCGTCGTAGGGCAATCCGGGAATCTTTGCCGACTGCGAGCCTGCGGCGATGATGGCGTAATCGAAAGACACCTTCTTGACGCCTTCAGGCGTTTTCACTTCGATCATATGTGGTGACGTGAAAGTGCCGGTGCCCTGCACCACGGTGACCTTGCGCTGCTTGGCCAGTCCGGCGAGACCGCGTATCGATTTTTCGACCACGCCGCCTTTCCATTCGCGCAACTTGTCGAGCTCGATCTTCGGTCTGCCGAACGACAGGCCGAAGTGGCCCATTTCCTCGGCTTCCGCTACGACCCGCGCCGCATGCAACAACGCCTTCGACGGAATGCATCCGACATTCAGACATACCCCGCCCAATACCGGATAGCGTTCGATCAGGACCGTCTGCTTGCCCAGATCGGCTGCGCGAAACGCCGCCGTGTAACCACCAGGTCCCGAACCCAGCACGACGACTTCGGCATGGATATCGCCCTTGACGACCGGCGCCAGCGAGGTGGCGGCGGGGGCCTTGACCGGTGCCGCCGCGCGCGCGGGTGGGGATTTCGGCGCCTCTGTTTTCTGCGCTGGCGTTTCCGCTTTCTGCGCTGTCGTCGTCGCAGCGCTTTCGAGCGTAAGGATCAGGCTGCCCTCGGACAGCTTGTCGCCGGGCTTGATCTTCAGTTCCTTGACCACACCGGCGGCCGGTGACGGTACTTCCATCGTCGCCTTGTCCGATTCCAGTGTAACCAGCGAGTCTTCCTTTGCGACCGTGTCGCCTGGTTTGACCAGCACCTCGATCACGGGAATATTCTTGAAATCGCCGATGTCGGGGACTTTGACCTCGATCAGATTACTCATGAGACTCCTCTTGTTCTTATGGGCGCGCCGAAGCGCGCCGGGGAAATGCCTATTGGCGGATTTGGCCGTCGCCGAGGACGATGAACTTGAGCGACGTCAGGCCTTCGAGGCCGACCGGACCGCGGGCATGCAGCTTGTCCGTGGATATGCCGATCTCTGCGCCGAGGCCGAATTCGAAGCCGTCGGCGAAACGCGTCGACGCATTGACCATGACCGACGCCGAATCGACTTCCCTCAGAAAGCGGCGCGCGCGCGTAATGTCCTCGGTGACGATGGCATCGGTGTGCTGCGATCCGTAAACCGTGATGTGCTCGATCGCCTGGTCGAGATCTTCAACGACGCGCACGGCGAGAATCGGTGCCAGATATTCGGTATACCAATCTTCCTCGGTGGCCGGATTCATCTGCACGACGATTTTTCTTGCGGCATCATCACCGCGCAGTTCGACGCCTTTGTCCACGTAGATTTTCGCCAGCGGCGGCAGCAGGCGCATCGCGATGTCCTTGTGCACCAGCAACGTTTCCATGGTGTTGCAGGTGCCGTAGCGTTGGGTCTTGGCGTTGTCGGCGATGCGGATCGCCTTGTCCAGGTCCGCCTTGTCGTCGATATAGACATGGCAAACGCCGTCGAGGTGCTTGAGCACCGGGATGCGGGATTCGCTGGAAATGCGCTCGATAAGGCCCTTGCCGCCGCGCGGCACGATGATGTCGACGTAGTCCTTCATCGTGATCAGCTCGCCCACGGCCGCTCGATCGGTGGTCTCTATCACCTGCACGGCCGTTTCCGGCAATCCCGCCGCTTTGAGGCCTTCATGCACGCAGGCGCCGATCGCCTGGTTGGAGTGGATCGCTTCGGACCCCCCGCGCAGGATGGCCGCATTGCCGGACTTCAGGCACAAACCCGCGGCGTCCGCCGTCACGTTCGGACGCGCCTCATAGATGATGCCGATGACGCCCAGCGGTACGCGCATCCTGCCGACTTGTATGCCGCTCGGGCGGTAACTCATGCCGCTGATTTCGCCCACCGGGTCGGACAGTTGCGCGATCTGGCGCAGGCCTTCCGCCATATCGGCCACGCTCTTCGGCGTCAGCGTAAGGCGATCCACCATTGCCGCCTCGAGACCCTTGGCCCGCGCCGCGTCCACGTCCTTGCGATTCGCATCGAGCAAGCGCGCGATGTCGCGCTCGACGGCCCGCGCCATCGTCATCAATGCGTCAGTTTTCGCGCCGGTTTCGGCCTTCGCCATGGCACGCGACGCAATGCGCGCCGCCCTGCCGATCGAATGCATGTAGGACTGAATGTCCATATTTCTATCCCCGGATACTGGCGCCGATTTTACCCCTATTCGCCGTCTCCCGGCCTTGTTGCGCCGGGCTCATCAGCTCCAGTCCGAGTTGCAGCAGGGCGTCCCAGACGTCGCCACTGGCCAGACCTTTGATCATGCGGTCTATCTCGGCGGCGCGTCGCAGCGCGGCCACCAACTGCGCCTGCGTGCGGCGGCGCAGTGCCGCCGGCATCAAATCCTGCCGGGGTCCCCACACCCGGGCATCGCGCAGGGCTTGCGCAAGCGGGTGGCCGCGAGCCATCGCTGCTTTTACCCTGGCCATGGCACGCGTTTCTTCCGCGATCGCCCACAGCACCAGCGGTGCCGCTGCTCCCTCCGCCTGCAGGCCATCGAGCATGCGCACAAAGTGTGCGCGATCCGAATTGAGCAAGGTCGCGCCGATGTCGAACACGTTGAAGCGCGCCACATCGACGACCGCGTTCTTCACGTCATCGAATGGCAGCGATCCGGCGGGAAACAGCAACGCCAGCTTCTGCACTTCCTGATGCGCCGCCATCAGATTGCCCTCGACGCGGTCGATCAGGAACTCGATGGTCTGCGAATCGGCTTGCTGGTCCTGGAGCGCCAGGCGCAAGGCCAGCCATTGTCCGAGGCGGTCGCGCTTGATCGCGGCGGCCTGCACCGCAACCCCGGCGCTGTCCAGTGCCTCGAACCATTTTGTCTTCTGCGACTGGCGATCCACGCCGGGCAGCGTGATCAATGTAACCGTGTCCTGCGGCAGGGAGCCGGCCAGTTGCTGCAGCGCTTCGCTGCCATCCTTGCCGGGCTTGCCGGACGGAATGCGCAACTCGAGCAATCGCTTCGGCGCAAACAGCGACATGCTGTTGCTTACCATGGCGAGCTCGCCCCAGTCGAAGCCGGACTCGGCGATCAGCACGCGGCGTTCATCGAAGCCCTGCTCCAGCGCCTTTGCACGAATGCGATCGGCCGCTTCCAACGCGAGCAGCAGTTCTTCGCCGTAGACGACGTAGAGGCTCTTGAGTCCGCGGGACAGATGCTGGGCAAGTTGTTCCGAGTCGATGCGCATCGTGGTTACGATGGATTCTGCGGCGCGGGCAATCGCACCGCCGCTTCTTCGATCTTCAGGCGTATGAACTGGCGCCAATGCGTGTCGATGGAGGCGCTGCGGCTGTCGAATTCGGCGGCGATGCTTTCCGCCGCAAACCGGCCGTCGGCAACCATGATTGGCGCCATTTTCTGCACCGGCAGTTCTTCGCCATCGTCTATGCGGCGATGGATGAATCCGGCCGACTCACTCCAGGACAGCACGCGTTCGCGATTCAAACGGTCGTAACAGAGCTGAAACGCGACCACTTCGCCCGCGGCGTCCGTCCATGCGAACAGGTCGAAAAAGTCGTCCTGGAACCAGTGGCGTTCGCGATCGGCATCGTCCTGGCGCACCCGGCGGATTTTCTGCAGCATCTGCGAGCACTCAACCGTTCATGCGTGCCAGCAGCTGCTCGAGCTTTTCGGGATCATCGCTTCTGAGCATCTTCTGGGCTAACACCATGATTTCCTGCAGGTCGGATTTCAGCACCTGCTGCTTCACCGACAACAAGTGTGCCGGATGCATCGAGAACTGCCGAAGCCCAAAGCCGAGCAGCACGCGCGTGAGCCGCACGTCGCCGGCCATTTCACCGCACACGGCGACCGGCACATCGGCGCGGTTGGCACTGCGAATGATATGCGCCACCAGATTGAGCACCGCCGGATGCAGCGGATCGTACAAATGCGCCACGGTATCGTCGGCACGGTCAATCGCCAGCAGGTACTGGATAAGGTCGTTGGTGCCGATCGACAGGAAGTCGAGCTTGCGGGTAAATGTGGAGAGCGACAAGGCTGCCGCGGGAATTTCGATCATGCCGCCGACCTGGATCTTCTTGTCGTAGGCGATTCCGTCCTCGTCGAGGCTGCGCTTGGCTTCCCCGATATGATGCAGTGTCTGGTTGAGTTCGTTCGCCGAGGACAGCATCGGGATCAGGATGCGCACCTTGCCGAAATGCGATGTCTTCAGGATTGCGCGCAGTTGGCGATGAAACATCTGCGGCTCGGCCAGGCACAACCGGATCGCGCGCAATCCCAGCGCCGGATTGGGCGCGACGCGCTCGGCGGCATCGACATGTTTGTCCGCACCCAGATCGAATGTGCGGATGGTGACCGGGCGGCCATCCATGCCCTGAACGACGCGCCGGTAGGCTTCGAACTGCTCGTCCTCGCTCGGCAGGTCGCCGCGATTCAGGTAGAGGAATTCCGTACGGAACAGGCCGACGCCGTCGGCGCCGGCCTCCTTCGCGCCGGCGACATCGTCGGGCAGTTCGATGTTGGCGTGCAGTTCGACGGACGTGCCGTCGAGCGTGGTCGTTTTGGTTTTCCTGATCCGCTTGAGCTTGAGGCGCTCGAGTTCCCATTGTTCCTGGCGCAGTTGGTATTCGGCGAGCACCGTCTTGTCCGGATTGACGATGACCACGCCGCTGCTGCCGTCGATGATCAGGACTTCGTTCTCGCGGATCAGCGTGCGCGCGTGATGCAAGGCCACCACCGACGGGATGTTCAGGCTGCGGGCGATGATCGCGGTATGCGAGGTCGCGCCACCGAGATCGGTGACGAAGCTGGCGAACTGATGACTCTTGAACTGGATGACGTCGGCGGGGGACAGGTCGTGCGCGACGAGAATGCTGTTTTCTTCCGGCGCGCTGCGCGCCAGCACCTGGCCGGGGCGGCCCATGAGCACCTTCAGAATGCGTTCGACGACCTGGACGACATCCGTCTTGCGATCACTGAGATAGCCATCTTCGATGCTCTCGAACTGGTCGATCAGCGCATCCATCTGCAGCTTGAGCGCCCACTCGGCGTTGCACTGCAAGGATTCGATCAGCTGCTTCGGCATTTCCGACAGCGTCGGATCGTCGAGAATCATCAGATGCACGTTGAGAAAAGCTTCGAACTCGGCCGGCGCGCCCGAGGGGATATGCTCCCCGAGGCTGGCGAGTTCCGCGCGGGCCGTGACGACGGCGGCGTCGAAGCGGGCCTTTTCTTCGGCAACGCCTGATTTGGAGATGTCGTAGTGGGCGACCTCGAGCTGGGCATGAGAAACCAACTGCGCATGCCCTATCGCAATGCCGCCCGAAACGCCGATGCCGTGAATGGTGAAGCTCATAAGAACCAGGCGCGAGGCACGAGGCGCGAGGCGCGAGGACCGACACGGTTCTTGCCAGTGCCTGGCGCCTCGTGCCTCGTGCCTTGCACTTCGGTCATTCCCCTTCCCCGAATTTGTCGTTGATCAGTCCCACCAGCGCCGCCATGGCCTGGTCTTCATCGGGGCCGTCGATTTCGATTGCCACCAGCGACCCCTTTGCCGCGGCCAGCATCATCACGCCCATGATGCTCTTGGCGTTGACCTTGCGGCCGTCCCTGGTTATCCAGACTTCGGCCGTGAACTGGCCCGCCATCTGCGTGAGCTTGGCGGACGCGCGGGCGTGCAGCCCGAGTTTGTTGACGATCTCAATTTCCCGTTGCTGCATTTCTCACCTGCGGAATGGGCATTTGCATGACCCCTTCTATCCCGCCGGAGATGGCCTTGGCCACGACGGTTTTCAAGGGCTCGTTGCGATAAGTCAGTGCGCGCACCAGCATGGGCAGGTTCACACCGGCCACGCCTTCTGTTCTTCCGGGTATGAGCAGCTTGCAGGCGATGTTGCTCGGGGTCGCGCCGTATACGTCTGACAGAACCAGGACTCCGCTGCCTTCATCCAGGACGCGAAGCAACTTGATCGCCTGCGGCAGCACGACCTGCGGATCGTCATGCATGCCCACGCCGATCTGCATCAGTTGCGCAGGCCGTCCGCCCATCACATGGCTCGCGCTGTGAATCAGGCTTTCACCGAGCGTACCGTGAGCGATGATCAGTATTCCAACCATGAGTCCCTGTTAGCTTTGACCGGGATGAAGATGCGGATTCTACCTTTGCAGGCCAGGGTGCGATTGGGCGAGGTCGAACCGGAACGCGATGCCGGCGAGCTCACTTCTTGCGTTTAACCGTTTTTTCGAGCGCATCGATCATCAGGGCGGCGACATTGAATCCGGTCTGGTCGGCTATTTCGCGCATGCAGGTGGGGCTTGTCACGTTGACTTCGGTCAGATAGTCGCCGATCACGTCCAGCCCGACGAGCAGCAGGCCCGCCGCCTTCAACTCGGGCCCCAGCGCGCGCGCAATCTCCAGGTCGCGGGCGGACAGCGGTTGTGCCACGCCTGTGCCACCCGCAGCCAGATTGCCCCGGGTTTCGCCGTGCTTCGGGATGCGTGCCAGCGAGTAGGGAACCGGTTCGCCGTCGATGACCAGTACGCGCTTGTCTCCCGCGGCGGTCTCCGGGATGAACCTCTGCGCCATGACCGTGCGCTGGCCATTGTGCGTCACTGTCTCGATCACGACGCCAATGTTGTAGTCCTGACGATGCAGGCGGAAAACGGAAATGCCGCCCATGCCGTCCAGCGGCTTGACGACGATGTCGCCGTACTCGGCAAGGAAATCACGGATCAGCGCTTCTTCGCGCGTGACCAGGGTCGGTACGGTGAACTTCGGGAATCTGGCGATCGCCAGTTTTTCATTGTGATCACGCACCGCCCGCGGGTTGTTTATTACCCACGCGCCCTGCCGCTGCGCCAACTCCAGCAAATAAGTGCTGTAGATGTATTCCATGTCGAAGGGCGGATCCTTGCGCATCATCACGACGTCGAAGGTCTCGAGCCCGACAGCCACGCGTTCGCCAATCCGATACCAGTGTTTGGCATCGGACGTCAGCACGAGATCCCGTGCATAGCCGAGCACCTTGCCATCTCGCAGCACCAGATCTTCCTGTTGCAGCGACGCCAGCGTATGCCCGCGGGAAGCCGCTTCCTGCATCATCGCGTAAGACGAGTCCTTACAGGTCTTGATGCTGTCGAGCGGATCGAGGACGAAGGCAATTTTCATTTTGTAGGTGTCCAGGGGGCGCCAGCCCGACCGTCCATACGGGCGACTGTTGCACGCGCACAACGCGGAGTCCCGTTCATCTGTTCAAATCGGCGATGAATCGTAGGTGGTCCTTCCCGACCTGCCTTTCAGGCTGCCGTTGCAAATCTCTCAGGGTGCTTGCGCGACGAGGAACGTTCATGTGCGTCAATAGGTTGGGAGCGCTGGATTGTAGCAGACGTGTCTGCGGCAGCTTGCCCTCTCCCCACCTCAAAGTTTCCCTATAAGAAAAAAAGCTTCCTGTTGGTATACTAACACTTCACCGGCATCGTCACCATCAAACCCCGATCCGAATTTGTTTTTTCTTCTTCATGCCCCTCAGGCTGCTGCGCTTTGCCCTGAATTCCGAGTACCCGGAACCGCGCATGTTTCGCACTCCGGAGCGGCTGAAGACCAGCTACGACGTGGTGATCATCGGCGCTGGCGGACATGGCTTAGCGGCTGCTTACTATCTTGCCAAAGACCATGGAATAACCAATATAGCCGTGTTGGAGAAGGGCTATATCGGTGGCGGCAACACCGGTCGCAACACCACCATCGTGCGCTCCAACTACCTGACCCCCGAGGGCGTGGCGTTCTATGACGCCTCGGTGCAACTGTGGCAGGACCTTGCGACCGATTTCGACCTGAATCTTTTCTATTCGACGCGAGGCCACTTCACGCTGGCCCATACCGATTCAGCCATGCGCACCATGCGCTGGCGTGCGGAAGTCAACAAACACCTCGGCGTCGACAGCGAATTGGTGGGGCGCAAGGAGATCGAAGAAGCCTGTCCGCAAATGGACCTTTCCTGCGGCGGGCACGCGCCGATCCTCGGAGCGCTTTATCACGCGCCGGGTGCGATCGCGCGTCACGACGCGGTGGCTTGGGGCTATGGCCGCGGCGCCGACCGGCGCGGCGTCGAAATCCATCAGAAAACCGAAGTGCTCGGCATCAAGACCGAGGGCAGCCGCGTCACGGGCGTGCGCACCAGCCGGGGCGACATCGCCACGACCAAGGTGTTATGCGCGGTCGCGGGATCCACGCCGAGAATCACCGACATGGTGGGAATCCGCACGCCCATCTACATCCATCCGTTGCAGGCCATGGTGTCCGAACCGATGAAGCCATGGCTCGACCCGATCTTCGTGTCGGGCAGCTTGCACGTTTACGTCAGCCAGTCCGCCCGCGGCGAACTCGTCATGGGCGCATCTCTCGATCCCTACGAATTGCATTCCACCCGTTCGACCCTCGATTTCGTCGAGGGGCTCGCGGATCACATGCTGGACATGTTTCCTTTTCTCTCGCACGCGAACATCAATCGCCAGTGGGCGGGAATGGCGGACATGACGCCGGATTTCGCGCCCATCATGGGCAAGACGCCGATGGAAGGTTTTTATCTCGATTCGGGGTGGGGAACCTGGGGATTCAAGGCCACGCCGGTATCCGGGAAGACCATGGCTTATACCGTGGCCAAAGATCGCGATCACGAATTGATCGAGGGATTCCGGTTGTCCCGCTTCGCCGACTACGAGTTGACCGGAGAGAAGGGAGCGGCGTCAGTTGGACACTGATATGCGATTTGCCGCCAAGGCGCCAAGAGCGCCAAGGAAACCCTGACCATGAAGCAAGCACGATTTCTTTGCGATCCGTCGAGTTCTGTTTCGGATTTTCTTGGCGCTCTTGGCGTCTTGGCGGCGATAGATTTGGACCCGCCATGAAGCTGCTGCGCTGCCCAATCAACGGCCTGCGACCGGTGTCGGAATTCCAGTATGCCGGCGAAATCCGGCCGATGCCGGATCCGGGCAGCTGTTCGGACGCCGATTGGACGGATTACGTGTTCAACCGCAACGGCGCGCCCGGCATCAAGAAGGAATGGTGGCTGCACCTGGCGAGCGGCATCTGGTTCGTCGCCGAGCGCAACACCGCGACCGACGAAGTACAGCGCACTTACCTGCATGGCGAGGACCCGGCATGAGTACGCGATTGCCTAAAATGCCCGGCGAGTGGATAGACCGTTCGACACCGGTCGATTTCGAGTTCGAAGCCGAACGTTTCCAGGGATTCGTGGGCGACACGATCTCCAGCGCGCTCTGCGCCGCCGGCGTGAGCGCGCTCGGCCGCAGTTTCAAATATCACCGTCTGCGCGGCGTGCTGTCGGTGGCGAACCATGACGTCAACGCGCTGTTCCAGGACGGCGGCCGACCGAATCTGCGCGGTGACGTTGTGCCGCTGCGCAAGGGCATGTGTCTCGCCGCTGTCAATACATTTGGCGGCGTCAAATACGATCGCGCACGCATTCTCGACTGGTTGTCGGCGCTGTTTCCGGTCGGCTTCTACTACAAGGCCTTCCACTCGCCGAAGTCCCTGTTTCCGTTCTGGGAGCGGGTGTTCCGCCGTCTCACCGGGCTGGGCGAACTGGACTTCTCGGTGCAGCGATTGCGCACGCCGAAGCGCTACGATTTCTGCGACGTGCTGGTGATCGGAGCTGGCCCGTCCGGCTTGTCGGCGGCGCTGGCTTGCGCGGATGCCGGCGCGAAGGTTTGCATCGTCGATGAGAACGCACGCATCGGCGGCAGTCTGACTTATCAGCGTGGCGGCGAAGATCGTGCGTCGGCGCTGCTGCATGACCTCGACGAACGCGTCAACCGGCATCCGAATATCAGCGTGCGGCCCGGCACGCTGGCTGCGGGTTACTACGCGGACCACTGGCTGCCGCTGATCGAGGACAAACGCATGACCAAGATGCGAGCCCGCGCCGTAATCGTCGCCAGCGGCGCGTTCGAGCAACCCGCCGTATTTCACAACAATGATCTTCCCGGCGCGATGTTGGCATCGGCGGCGCAGCGTTTGATTTATCGCTACGCGGTGAAGCCGATGCAATCCGCGGTCGTGCTGACGGCCAATGACGATGGTTATGAGGCCGCGCTCGATCTGCGCATCAACGACGTCCGCGTCGATGCCGTGGTGGACCTGCGCGGCAATGCCTCCTCCTCTGCCGCAGCAAAGCTCGCGCAGGCCGGTGTGCGCATCTACAGCGGGCATGGAATTCATGAATTGAGATCAAAAAACGGAAGGGTCGGCGCCGCGGTGGTTTGCCCATTGCTCGCCAACGGTGAACTCGACGTTGCCAGGCCGGAAATCATCGGATGCGACGGCGTATTGATGAGTGTCGGCTACGCGCCGGCCGCGGCGCTGCTCTACCAGGCCGGTGCCAAAATGCGCTTCGATGAGACGATCCAGCAATTCGTCCCGGACACATTGCCGTCCGGCATATTTGCAGCGGGCCGGGTGAACGGGATCTACGCGTTGGAAGATCGCCTGCTCGATGGCGTTCGTGCCGGCCTCGAAGCAGCCAGCCATGCCGGATTTGGCGCCGCAGCCGCGACTCCTGTCGCACGCGCGACAGGTTCTCCCAACCATCCTTATCCGGTTTTCGATCATCCGAAGGCTAAAAATTTCGTCGACTTCGACGAAGATCTTCAACTGAAGGACTTCGTCAACGCAGTGCAGGAGGGGTTCGACAACATCGAGTTGCTCAAGCGCTATACCACTGTCGGCATGGGTCCGAGCCAGGGCAAGCATTCGAACATGAATGCAATACGGATTCTGGCGAAGCTGTTGCACAAGTCACCCGGAGAAGTCGGCAGTACGACCGCGCGGCCCTTCTTCCATCCCGTGCCGATGTCGCATCTGGCCGGCCGCGGCTTTCATCCCTATCGACTCACGCCGTTGCATTCCAGGCACGAATCAGCCGGCGCGGTCTTCATGCAGGCCGGAGTCTGGCTGCGGCCCGAATACTACGCCGCCAGCGGAAAATCGAAGGTCGAAGCCGTACGTGAAGAAGCCTCCGCGGTGCGCAACCGGGTCGGAATCATCGATGTCGGTACGCTCGGCAAGATGGAAATCTCCGGACCCGATGCCGCGGCATTTCTGGAACGTTTCTACACCGGCCGCTTCGGCAACATGAAGGCCGGTATGACGCGCTACGCGCTGATGCTCGACGAGGCAGGGGTGATCATCGATGACGGCGTGGTTGCGCGGCTGGGCGAAGAGCGTTTCTATTTCACCACCACGACGACCGGTTCGGCCAACGTATATCGGGAGATGACGCGGCTCAATACGCTGTGGAAGATGCGCGTGGGCATCATCAATGCAACCGGAGGGTATGCTGCGGTCAACCTTGCCGGTCCGCGCTCACGCGACGTGCTGGCGGCGGTCACGCGGCTCGACCTTTCCGCGGAGGCTTTTCCCTATCTCGCGGTTCGCGAAGGCGAGGTAGCCGAAATGCCGGCGCGCATGATGCGCGTGGGATTTGTCGGCGAACTGGGCTACGAGATTCACCTGCCTGCGGACGGGGCGGGCTTCCTGGGACACACTGATCCAAGCCGGCCGCGCCCACGGCATCCAGCCATTCGGTGTCGAGGCGCAGCGACTGCTGCGGCTGGAAAAGGCGCACATCATCATCGGGCAGGACACCGACGGCCTGACGACGCCGATCGAGGCCGCAATGGGCTGGGCGGTGAAAATGGACAAACCCTATTTCATCGGCCAGCGCAGCCTGAAAATCGTCGGCGGCAAGAAACCCAAGGCGCAACTGGTCGGCTTCGCGCTGGATTCCGATGACGAGAGCGCTGCTCCCAGGGAATGCCATCTGGTGATTCGCGACGGAACAATTTCCGGCCGCGTGACGAGCATCGCCTTCAGTCCCGCTCTCGGCCGGCATGTCGGACTCGCGTTCGTCGCACCCGACATGGCCGCCGAAGGTACGCGGTTTTTCATTCGCGCCGATCGCGGTCAGATGGTGCAGGCGCGAGTGGTGCCCACACCTTTCTACGATCCGTCGGGCGCCCTGCAAAAGTCGGCGGCTGCATGAACTTGAAGCGATCCAGCCCGGTCCACGATCAACTAGTGCCGTTGCAGCCGCGATGGGAAGAGCGGCGCGGCATGAGTATCGCACCGCGCGTTGCCGGCGATGATGCGGCGAAACTGGATTCGGTGGCGCTGGCCGACCTGAGCTACCTGCCCAGATTCGGGCTCAAGGGACCGGGGGCAGGACAGTGGCTCGAAAGCCGGAACATCGTGCTGCCCGCAAAAGTCAATGGCTGGACTTCGCTGCCCGGCGCCGGCGTGATTGCGAGGCTGGGCAGAAGCGAATTCTTTCTCGAGGACGGCGCCACGACGGATACGGTCGGCACAATCCGGACCGCGCTCGGAAACGGGGCCCCCGGAGTCTATCCGGTGATCCGCCAGGATGCGGGATTCGCGCTCGCGGGCCTGCGCGTCAACGAATTGCTGGTTCAGACCTGCAATGTGAATTTCAGGGAATACGGCGCGGAGGAAGGCATCGCGGTGATGACGCAGATGATCGGCGTCTCCACCCTCGTCATCCGCACCGACAGCAAACAAGTGCCGTGTTATCGCCTCTGGTGCGATCCCACCTTTGCACCTTATTTCTGGGAAACACTTGCAGAAATCGCCGGGGAACTGGGTGGTGGCGTCATCGGCGCGGACGGATTGCCCGCTTAGGCGGCAGGAACGGTTTCAACAATCTCACCAAAGGGAGCATCGAGCGCAATGTCACCCCAATCGGCAAGAAAATACCTGAAGGACAACAAGGTCAAATACATCCTTGCGCAGTTCGTCGACATTCACGGCGCTGCCAAGGCCAAGGCCGTCCCGGTCGAACATCTCGACATGATGCTCAACGAGGGGGCGGGCTTCGCCGGTTTCGCGCTGTGGGGATTCGGCATGGGGCCGCACGGTCCGGACTACATGGCGGTGGGCGATCCTTCCACGCTGTCGGTGATTCCGTGGATGCCGGGTTTTGCGCGCATGGCCTGCTACGGCCACGTCAACGGTGCGCCTTATCAATACTGTTCCCGCGTCGTGCTGAAACGCCAACTCGATGCGTTCGCCAAGCGCGGGCTCACCCTGTACACCGGCATAGAACCGGAGTTCATGCTGCTAAAGCGCGCCAGCGACGGAAGCCTTGGTCCGGCGGACGATACCGACCTGCTGGAAAAGCCCTGCTACGACTACAAAGGGCTCGCGCGTTCCGTGCCTTTTCTCGAAGCGATGGTGGACGCATTGCGCGCTGTCGGCGTCGATGTTTATCAAATCGATCACGAGGACGCCAATGGCCAGTTCGAAGTGAACTACACCTACGGCGACGCGCTGAGTTCCGCCGACCGCCTGGTGATGGTCAAGATGGCCGCCTCGGAAATCGCCAGATCGATGGGCATGATTGCGACATTCATGCCGAAGCCGTTCTCCAACCGCACAGGGACAGGCGCGCACTTTCATATCTCGATCGGCAACAGCAAGGTCAAGAACCTGTTCCATGACGACAAGGACAAGAACGGCCTGGGCCTGTCGAAGATGGCCTACCACTTCATGGGCGGGGTACTGGCGCACGCGAAGGCGCTCACCGCGATCGTCGCGCCGACCATCAATTCGTACAAGCGCCTGGTGGTCGGGCGCGCGCTGTCCGGCGCGACCTGGGCGCCAGCCTACATCACGTACGGCAACAACAATCGTACCGCATGCGTGCGCGTGCCTTACGGCAGGCTGGAACTGCGCCTGCCCGACGGCTCCGCCAATCCCTATCTCGCCAGCGCAGCGATTCTTGCGGCGGGCATGGATGGCGTCGATCGCAAGATCGATCCGGGCAAGCCGATCAACGAGAACCTCTACGAATGGTCGCCGGAAAAGCTCAAGCGCGCGGGAATCGGCCTGCTGCCGCAGAGCCTCAAGGAAGCGCTGGACGAATTCGAGAAGGACAAGGTATTGCGCACCGCGCTCGGGGAAGACCTTTCGCAGGAATTCCTCACGCTCAAGCGCATGGAATGGGTCGAATACTCGCGCCACGTTTCCGAATGGGAACGTGATCGCTACGTGGAGTTTTTCTAAGGCATTTGGCCACAGAGGTCACAGAGGGCACAGAGAACTGCAAAAGCCATCTCACTGGACAGCGCGAATTATCAAAGTGATCTCCGATTATCCCGGCATCGTTTGGCGGCTGAAGTTCTTCGGATTTCCTCTGTGTTCTCTGTGTCCTCTGTGGCAATCGATTTTCAGGAGGTAAGTATGTGTGGAATCGTAGGATTGCTGCTGAAGAAGCCGCAGCTGCGTGAGCAGCTCGGCCAGTTGGCATTGCCGATGCTGATCGGAATGACCGAACGCGGGCCGGATTCGGCCGGCTTCGCCGTATTTACCGATGAACTGCCGGACAACCGGCGCAAGTACAGCCTGCACGCCCCGGGCTGGGACTACGACTGGGCCGGTTTTGAAGCCGAGTTCATCAGGCGCTTCGGTACGCAGGCGCAGATCGAGGTCAAAGGCAATCACGCGGTGCTGGTCTGCGACGAGCCGGCGGACAAAGTGCGGCCCTGGGTCAGGCAGGCATTTCCGAAACTGCACGTGCTCGCGGCCGGCCGGCTGATGGATATCTACAAGGACGTGGGAAGTCCCGCGGACGTGGCCGGCCGCTATCAATTCGAAAAGCTCGCCGGGTCCCATCTGGTGGCGCACACGCGCATGGCGACCGAGTCGGCGGTCACGCCCGATCGCGCGCATCCGTTCACGGCAGGCGAGGACTTCTGCCTGGTGCACAACGGATCGCTGTCGAATCCCTATCAGATCCGGCGCCAACTCGAACCGCTCGGCATCGCTTTCGATACCGACAACGATACCGAGGCCGCCTGCCGCTATTTCGAATGGCGCATGCGTGAGGGCGACGATCTCGAAGCCGCCATTCACAAAGGTTTCGAGGAGCTGGACGGCTTTTATACCTTCCTGATGGGAACCGCGGACGAACTCGCGCTGGTGCGCGACGCCTTTGCGTGCAAGCCGGCGGTGGTCGCGGAGACCGACGACTATGTGGCGATCTCTTCCGAATTCCGTTCGCTGGCCAGGCTGCCCGACATCAAGAACGCCACGATTTTCGAACCCGTACCCGAGGAGGTCTACGTATGGCGGGCGTAGCACAGGCTTCGGTAGAGTCGGGAGTTGCTACCTTCGATCTCGCGAAGCAGCCGCTGCGTGAGCTCAATCAGTTTCTTCACCATGGACTTGGCACGACAAAAAAAGTACGCGTGCTCAATCCGGACGGCGCGCACAACATTGCCGCCGGCGTGAATGCGCCGGTGGAAGTCGAAGTCGATGGGCACGCCGGCTACTACGCGGCCGGCATGAACCAGCTTGCCACGGTTCTGATCCGGGGCAATGCCGGACCGGGTGTCGCCGAAGGCATGACCTCCGGTGTCGTGAACGTGAAAGGTTTTGCATCGGTGTCGGCGGGCGCGGCGGCGCACGGCGGGTTGCTGGTCATCGAAGGTGACGCGTCGCTACGCTGCGGCATTTCGATGAAGGGCATCGACATCGTCGTCGGCGGGTCGGTCGGCGATTTTTCTGCGTTCATGGCCCAGGCCGGCCGGCTGGTCGTGTGCGGTGACGCCGGCGATGCGCTCGGCGATTCGCTTTATGAAGCGGTGATTTATGTGCGCGGCAAGGTGAAGTCGCTTGGCGCCGACGCGCACGAGGAGCCGATGGCTGCGGCGGACTACGAAGCGCTGGCAGCTTTGCTGAAAAGGGCCGGACTGAAACACGACCCGAAGCAGTTCCGGCGAGTGGCATCCAAGCGCGATTTGTATCACTGGAACGCCGACGCGAATCAAGAATACTAATGACTGCTATGCCACAGAGGACACAGAGAGCACAGAGGAAAACGAAAACCAGCATGTGCGATTGGAGCATAAATCGAAAGCACTTCGGATTCTCCATCGCGGCAGATTTCTTTTTGCAGTTCTCTGTGTCCTCTGTGACCTCTGTGGCTAAAAGGATTTAAGAATGAACAAACCAATAGAACCGCAACAACGACTGCGACTCGAAGAGAGCGCGGGTTTCGACCGCAAGGTCATCGACTATGTGCATCACGCATCGGCTACCGGGCTGTATGAGATTCGCGGCCTGGGCGCGAAGCGCCATGTTCCGCATTTCGATGACCTGGTATTCCTCGGCGCGTCACTGTCGCGCTATCCGTTGGAAGGCTATCGCGAGAAATGCGTGACCAGGACCGTGCTGGGCACGCGCTTCGCAACGAAGCCGGTGGAACTCGCCATTCCGATCACGATCGCCGGCATGAGCTTCGGTTCGCTCTCTGCCAACGTCAAGGAAGCGCTGGGCCGCGCGGCCAGTGAGATGGGCACTTCGACCACCACCGGCGACGGAGGCATGACGGAGGAGGAGCGCAGATCCTCGAAGACGCTGATCTATCAATGTCTGCCTTCCCGTTATGGTTTCAAACCTGACGACGTGCGCCGCGCCGATGCGATAGAAGTCGTGATTGGCCAGGGCGCCAAGCCCGGCGGCGGCGGCATGCTGCTCGGCCAGAAGATCAATCCGCGCGTAGCGAAAATGCGCGTGCTTCCCGAGGGAGTCGATCAGCGCTCCGCTTGCCGGCATCCGGACTGGACGGGCCCGGACGACCTGACCATCAAGATCCAGGAGTTGCGTGAAATCACTGATTGGGAAAAACCGATTTATGTAAAGGTTGGCGCCACCCGGACATTCCACGACGTGAAGCTTGCAGTGCATTCAGGCGCAGACGTGATCGTGGTCGACGGCATGCAGGGCGGTACCGCGGCGACGCAAACGGTGTTCATCGAAAACGTCGGCATTCCGACCCTGGCGGCGCTGCGGCAAGCGGTGGATGCGCTGGAAGATCTGAACATGAAGGGCAAGGTGCAGCTCATCGTCTCCGGCGGTATCCGCACCGGCGCCGACATCGCCAAGGCGCTGGCGATGGGTGCCGACGCCGTGTCGATCGGACAAGGCATCCTGCTTTCCCTCGGCTGCAACAGCGACACTTATGTACAGGGCGGCGTGCATCGTTCAGCCGCCGGGGACTATGAAAAATTGGGGACTGCGCCCGGATTCTGTCATCACTGCCATACCGGACGCTGCCCGGTCGGGGTGACAACTCAGGATGCGGTGCTGGAACAACGGCTCGAACCGCTCGTCGGCGCCAAACGCGTGCGCAACTATCTCAAGACGCTCAACATGGAACTGACCACCATTGCGCGCGCGTGCGGCAAACAGAACGTGCATCACCTCGAGCGCGAGGATCTGGTGGCGCTGACGGTCGAGGCGGCGGCAATGGCGCGGGTGCCGCTGGCCGGCACCAGCTGGATTCCCGGTATCACGGGTCTTTAAATGGACGAGCGGCAACTGAAGGAACACCCCCCGGCCGAGCAGCGGCCTGGCGCGGTCGCCGCCGGCGGCAAATCGCTCGATCGTTTTATCGGCAACGTCATTCGCGAACTTCGGCTGAAAGACAATCTGACGATTGCGGAAGTAGCCGCACAGGCCGGTATCTCGCGCGGCATGATTTCCAAGATCGAGAACGGCCAGGTTTCCACCAGCCTGGAAACGCTGTCGAAAATCGCACAGGCGCTGGGCGTGTCGCTGGCCCATCTTTTCCGCCACTACAACATGCCTTCCGGCGGTGCCCAGCTGGTCAAAAACGGCGCTGGCATGGAAGTCGTGCGTCGCGGGACCCGGCGCGGGCACACCTATCACTTGCTGGCCTATGATCAGGGGCCGAGGAAGGCGTTCGAACCCTTCCTGATCACCATGGACGACGCCTCGGAAGTGTTTCCGACTTTCGAGCATCCCGGCACCGAGTTCATCTACATGCTGAAAGGCAAGATCGAATACCGCCACGGACAGCAGACCTACGTGCTCGAGCCAGGCGATTCGCTCACATTTCGCGGCGACATTCCGCACGGGCCCGAGCAACTGATCGAACTGCCGATCCATTTCCTCTCCACCATTATTTACAGCGGCCAGGGCGACGAGTAGCCCACTTCCGCTGCGTTCCTTTTTTTGGAGGCGCAACCGTGCCAGCCAGTCAATCGATACGCATCGAGCGCGCATGCAGTGCCGATCTTCCGGCGCTGGTCGAGTTGCTTGCTGCGCTGTTCGCAATCGAAAGCGATTTTTCCGCCGACCGTTCAAAGCAACGACGCGGACTCGAGTTGCTGCTCGCGCAGGCGGACGACCGTGCCGTTCTGCTTGTGGCGCGTTCGAATGACGGCGGGGCGGTCGGCATGGCAAGTGCACAACTCGTAATTTCGAGCGCGGAGGGCGCGCCTTCGGCCTGGATCGAGGATGTCGTCGTACAGCAGTCCCTGCGCGGCCAGGGCATCGCCCGGCTTCTGCTGCAGGAGTTGCTCACTTGGGCACAGCGGCATGGCGCGACCCGTGCGCAACTGTTGGCAGACAGTAGGAACAAACCCGCGCTCGAGTTCTACCGCCATATCGGCTGGCAGCCGACGCAACTGTCGGCGTGGCGCCGTTCGCTGCAGAATCGCTGATCTTTTCCGGCCGACCTTGTCAGCACTGTGTGCATGCCAAAAAAACGGGCGCCCGAAGGCGCCCGCAGAATGGTAAGCGAACTTACCGGAGGAGATTAGAAGTGATACGCCTTCTCGCCATGCGTGGTCGAGTCCAGACCTTCGCGTTCCTGGTCTTCCGGCACGCGCAGTCCGATGACAAGATCGGTGATCTTGTAGGCAATCGCTGCCACCACTCCGGACCAGACCAGG
>Ga0209131_1000242_pt1 | contig 39535 bp, 38 predicted proteins | sample GraSoi_2013_40cm_FD_185826 | JGI IMG/M metagenome (GOLD analysis project Ga0209131, IMG submission 185826) | Grasslands soil microbial communities from the Angelo Coastal Reserve, California, USA - Sample 9_17_2013_40cm (SPAdes) (version 2) | ecosystem: Environmental > Terrestrial > Soil >...
AAATAACGCTGCGGCAGCCAGCGCGCGCAACGCCAGCGGTCCCACTTCCGGCCTGATCTTCGGATGCTTAAGGGTACCGGTGATATGCAACGGTGTTCGCAATGTCAGGGGACTCATGTCCTTCGGCTTCGGATTGAGCTTCACGGCCACGGTTTCGGCACGCAGGTTCACTGAACCTTCGCCGAACACGACCGTATCCGTAGTGTCCAGCGCGAACGCGCGCGCAGTGAAGACGCCCTCTTTTGCCTCGACGTCTGCATAAGCGCATCGCACCGGCACGGAGCGATCCTTCGCGAGCAGAAATTCGAGCGATTCCGCAATGTCCAGGCCGGCCAGTTCAAGCAACAGATTGCTCAGCCGCCCGCGTCCCATGACGAGGCCTGTTTCGCCATTGGCGCTACCCAGCATGTTGGCGACCGAGTCTCCCCTGCCATCGAGCTTCACATAGCCGCTCACACGCCCCACGTTCTGCGCCTTCATGCTCGGCATCAGCCTGGGCAGGTCGAGGCCCCGCGCACGAAGATCCAGGGCAGTCTCGATGGGATCCTGGCGGGCGTTGAGGCGAACGCTGCCCGTAACCGTACCGTCCGCAACCTTCAGTTCGAAGGGATCGAGCCGCAGCAGGCCGTTTTCCAGGAGCAGGCCCACGTTCATGGCGTCGATCGGCAGGGGCCGCGCGGAAATTTTCCGGGCATTCAGGCTTACATCCGCATCGATGGAGCGCAACTTCGCCAGATTGTAGGGATGGTACGGCAGCACGCGCGGGCTCTCGCTGCGCCGAGCGGCTTCCCGGCGTTGTTCCGGCGAGGCCGTTTCGCCTTTTTTTGCACTCGGACCCGCGCCGATGAAACCGGCAAGGTCGTCCATATCCAGTTTCCGCGAGACCAACTCGCCGCGCAGGAACAGGCGCTCGCGACGGGTATCGACACTGATGTCGCCGCCAAGATCGCTGTCGCCGACCGTGCCGCTGAACTTGCGGTAACGCCACGCCGCGCCCTTGTGACCGAGTTCGCCGGACAAAGAATAAGGCGGCGTTTCCGGCAGCGGCAGGCCGATCAGTTTGTGCAGATCCGCCAGATTCGGCCCGGACAGTATGAAGGAGACATTGATATCCTCCAGTTGCAGCGGTGCCATCAGGTCGCCGCGCACACGGGCATGGGTTGCGCCGGCACGGGCCTTCACGTCGACATGGTAAGGCCGCTCGACATCGCGCAATGCGAGCGGCGAATCGACGATTCCGGAAAGCTCGAAGTCGCCGTCGCGGTAACGGCCTTCCCCTTTGGCCACCAGCGGCGCCGGCTGACTGCCGGAGTCCGCGGTTGCGGTGTGGAAGTCGAGTCGCAGGTCCGTTTTCAGCGTGGGCTCGTGCACACGCAGTTCGCCGTCGGTCACGATCATCTGTTCGATGTGCCAGGGTCTGCCCGGACCGGAATCGGCCGGATCGCCCCGATTGGCAAACGTCCAGTTCGCCTCGCCCGCTTCGTTTCGTTCGAGCAGGAGGTGAGGCCTTTCCAGCCGGAGCAACGGCAGTTCGATCCGCCCCTTCAGCAAAGGCAGCAATCGAATGCTGATTTCGAGCGTGTCCAGGTGCGCCATGTCCTTTTGCGCCGCCCAGTCCGCGTTCGCCAGCCGCAACCCTTCCGCGCGCAACGTCGGCACCAGCCCGAGATGCACGCTCAGGTCGCCCTCGATCGCAAACTCGCGGCCGGTGGCGGCTTCGACGCGGTGTTCGATGGGCTGCTTGAACCAGTTCCAGTCGAACACCCACCACAGCACCACGGCCGCCACGATCACTGCGGCGAGAACTATTTGCCAGCGCGCAATGCGCGCCGTGTCATGCACGGGAAGGGCCTGCGCCGTCATAGGGCTGGAAACGATTGTCTCCGCAATGTGGCGCCATGATCCGCGTCCGTCACGTGCGAGTACGACCAGTTGGCGGTGCGACCATCGGGAATGCGGCAATCGATGACACGGCCGACGACGATTTCATGATCTCCCGCGAGCATTACGGCGCTCATCTCGCACTCGAAATAAGCCAGGGCGTCATCCACGATCGGCACCCCACCCCGGCCGCAGTGCCAGGCGACGCCGTCGAGCTTGCCGGGATCGCGTGCGGGTTGCGTAACGCGGCGGCGCGCCGATTCGAATTCGTCCTGCTTTATGACGCTGACCGCGAACTTGCGGCCGGCACGCACCAGCGGGTAGGAGGCGTGTCGCGGATCGACCCCGATCGCAAGCGACAGTGGCCGATGGGACGCCTGCATCACCCAGACGGCGGCAAAGATATCGCGCTGCGCTTCATGGGCCACGCCGATGACATAAGCCCTCGGTTCAATCGTCGGAAAAAGCTTTCCGTTTCGCCAGTCATGATTTCGGTCCTGAAATTGAAGTGAGGGCCGCAACCAAGGAGCCCGGCACTCACGGTTCGCTGACGAATGGGTCAGGCAGAGCCGCAGCAACAGCCGTGCCGGACGCAATCGACGGTCCATGCCCCGCAAATTCGGAAAATTCCAGCAAGGCGGAACAACCAATCCGGACTTCTTTTCAATTGCCCTGTACAAAATACAAATGAAATCCCGCCACCAACTGTCGTGACTTCAATTTTCCAGTTCCTTCGACGGCATGGAATTTGCTACACGGTTCAGGGGAGTCGAACCGCAATGGAAATCGACGATGATTCGGAAACTGGCTTCCGGCGGCTATCGCCTCTAATTCCGCCAAAACAAATGCGAAGACCGGCAAGCGGCGCAACCTCGGAACGTTTTCCTCACACGCCGCGGCCGAGGCCCTATAGCAAAATTAGCAGCTAATTAAATCAATATCCTGCATCACCCGCCGGATTCAAACTTAGCGATACGCAGTCTAGAAGATAGGTAAAACAGTGGAGGAAAGTTACGAAATCGGCTACGTAGACGTCTGACCGACGCTCTTAATCTCTCCGCCAGTAATCCATTCGGACTAATGAGCGACGTCGAATACGTAACGCGCAAAAGTCACTATCCCGACGGAAAGTCTTGGCATTGGAGACGCCGTCATGGAACGATTCGTAGCATTGGAAAGTTGGCGCGGCATCGCCGCTTGCCTGGTTGCTCTGTTCCATCTGTACGCCTTCGGCCATTTCTACGAGGTTCCATTCCTTCGCAATTCATGGCTGTTCGTCGATTTCTTTTTTGTTCTGAGCGGTTTCATCATTGCCGCGAATTATCGACAACGATTGAGCGAGGGATTCGGCTTAGGGCGGTTTCTTTTGCTTCGATTGGGCAGGCTGTACCCGTTACATTTAGCGATGTTGGCCCTCTTTGTTGCATTTGCTCTCCTGAAAGTCGTCGGAAGATCATTGCTATCAGGAGCTATCACACCTGGCTCGGTAGCGCCATTCACCACCCCGGCGGAGAGTCCGTCCACAATTTTCGCGAATCTACTGTTGGTTCAAAGTCTCCATGTATTTGATTTCCTGACGTGGAATATCCCAAGCTGGAGCATTAGTACCGAGTTATATACGTACGTCATATTCGGTATATGCGTGGTTGGCCTTCGTAAGCAGGCCCGAATCGCACTGCCGGTCGCCCTGATCGGCGGGCCGCTACTTATCGCGATGCTGAGCGAGCGTAACATGAACACGCATTATGATTGGGGCATTATTCGATGCCTGTATGGCTTCGCGGCCGGCGTAGTCGTGTGGCATATTTATAAGAGCGGTGACAGGTTCAAAAAGTGGATCTTCGCAGGATCTATTGGTACCGCCATTGAATTGGCAGCGCTTGGAACAGCGGTAATCTTCGTCAGCGTCGCCGACACTACCAATCCTCTTTCAATCGCCGCACCTTATGTTTTTGCGCTCGTAGTGCTTGTCTTTGCGTTTGAAGCGGGGGCGGTAAGTTCCATGCTCCGCTGGAGGCCACTGGTATTCCTCGGGACAATCTCGTATTCGATCTACATGACACACATATTCGTCGAGCAGAGAATGTTCGATGCGGCAAGTGCCTTCGGAAAGGTTTTTCACTTCACTGCATTTACCCACCGTGATATTGAGGGGAATGACATCACCTTTTTAGGTACGCGCCTATGGCATGGCGATGTGGTGTATGTCACATATTTGGCGCTGATTGTCATGATGTCTTATTTGACATATCGATGGATAGAAAAACCTGCACGGGACTGGGTCAGGGATAGGGTGGACCGCAAGGGGCGCAGAGTCGTACCCGTCCCCCGACATGCTGATCCGTTATTGGGCGATCAAAAATCTGGCTGAATCCAGGTAGTGCAGACGGCACATTGCATGGCGGATGCGTTGCGCGTATGGATTCGCAACGCAAATCCACATCGAATCCAGATCAAATTCAGAACGGCCTGATACACGGCAATTGCGCCATCACTTCCGGGGTACGAAACGTATTGCTTTAGGAGACCACCATGTTTATCTCCGGCATTCCCATTGTTTTAAATAAATTGTCCCGCCGCCGGTTCCTCGAATGTAAGTTGTGGGAGTTGACCCCGTAAGCGCAACGTATTGTTTTTATTTAATGCTACAGTGACCCTGCTTTGGTTTCGCGTACATCAGAGGGCGAAATGAGCAAGAAAGAGTTGATTGCGAATCGGCAGTTACAGCGATGAGTTCAAGGTCGAGGCGGTCAGGCTGGGCGAATCGATTGGAGGTAACAAGACCGCCAAACGATTGGGCATTCCGGAGTCGAGCCTGTGGAACTGGATCAAGCGCAGCCGTGCGGGCAAGCTCAAGGCAGCGGACGGTGCCGCAGTGCCGGTGAGGCGATCCGTAGTGGAAGTCGAGGCGGAGAACGCCCGGTTGCGCCGGGAGCTGGCGAGCACCAAGCTCGATCTTGAAATCGTAAAAAAGCGGCGGCGTATTTCGCGAAGGAATCGCGGTGAAGTACGCCTGGATCGAAGAGCAGCGCGACCAGTTCAGCGTGACGCGGATGTGCCGCCAACTCGGCGTGTCGCGTACGGGGTATTGCCAGTGGAGAACGCGACCGACAAGTGGGCGCTTGATGGCCAAAAGCACGAGTGTGCGGTGCAATACTTCAAACGCCAGGGATGACGCGGCTTCAGACCGCCTTCGCGCCCCATTTTCCCGGTACCGGCTGTGCCTCGCCGGGACCAGGCCACGGCGGCATGGTCACGCCGACGGCTTTGAGCGCTTCGCCGTCCGCCGCGCGAAACTGGAAATGCGTTCCCACCGGAATCGTGACGCACATGCCCGGCTCGAGTTCGACGACATCCTCCCGCCCGTCCCCCCTGCGCCACATTTCTCCGCGCCCGGACAATACGAACCAGATCTCATCCACGGTGCGGTGGCGGATGGCCTCCGAAGCGCGGCCGTCCGCCAACTCGAAATGCGCCATGCCGCCGCGCGCCGTGCCGAGCAGCACCCGCACGTCCGAGCCGTCGGGCGCGACGATGTCGGGCATTGCCGGCAGGCGCCTGGTTTCGAAGGTCATCCGGTCCTCCCGGTTGCGAACCGGCAAATTGTCGCTCAAACCCTACACTCGTGCCCGCTGCTTTCGCTGAACCCCGTTCCCTCGATGGTGTCCACCTGTTAGCCACGGTTGCGCAAAAAGGGTGGACATGGATAAAACGACTCAACCTGCAAGCATTGCCATTCTCGCGTCGCACGAATCGGCCGCTTCCGTCGTGTTCGGCTTGTACGACATGTTCATGTCCGCGGGCCGGGACTGGCGGCTCATCACGGAAGGACATACGGGCACCGGCGTGATACGTCCGGTCATCGCGTCGGCGCATACGGAATCGTTTATCGCCGCAAATGAAGTGCGCATCACTCCGCAAATCAGTCTTGCGGACTGCACATCACCCGACGTCGTGTGCATTCCGGAACTGCTGGTCCCGCCCGAACAGTCGCTGGGCGGGCGCTTCGACTACGAGATCGCGTGGTTGCAAGGCTGTTACGCGGGCGGAGCAGTCATCGCGGCCGCCGGTTCCGGGGCAATGTTGCTGGCCGAGACCGGCCTGCTGGACGGTTTCGAAGCGACCACGCATTGGGAATACGGCAGCGCCATGCGCCAGCGCCATCCTGAAGTGAAACTGCGCACTGGCCGCGCCCTGGTGGTGACGGGTGAAACGCAACGTCTGATCATGGCCGGAGGAGGCGCCTCCTGGATGGATCTCGGGTTGTTCCTGATCGCGCGCGTGGCCGGCGTGCAAACGGCCATGCAGGTGGCGCGGCGCAACCTGATCGATTGGCACGAAATCGGCCAGCAACCGTTCGCGCGGCTGGCACGATCCCGGCAGGTCGACGACGGGCGCATCGCGCAGTGCCAGACATGGATTGCCGGGCATTACCAGGAACCCTCCCCGGTCATGTCGATGGTCCGGTTGAGCGGCATGGCGGAACGCTCCTTCAAGCGGCATTTCCTGCAGAAGACCGGCATGTCGCCCCTCGAATACGTGCATGCGCTGCGGCTGGAGGAAGCCAAGCAAAGGCTCGAATCCGGGAATGAATCCATCGAGGCGATCGCCCGGCAGGTCGGCTACGAAGACGCCGGCTTTTTCAGCCGGCTGTTCAGGCGCAACGTCCATCTCACCCCCGCGCAATATCGCAGGCGCTTCGCGGGCTTGCGTAAATCCCTGGAATCCGGCCAGCCGCAGTACCTGAACTAGCCTGCCGTGCAACGGCCCTTTGAAAAAATACGGGCCGGCTTGTAATTCCTGCTTGCTTGATGGGTGCCAAGGGAGGCACGGAATCCGCGTCAGAACGAAAACACGATCCCGATCGTAACGGCGGTGACATTGTCCTCGCCGGTATCGCTGTTGCCCAGATCGGGGTAGTAGTCGAGATCGGCGCGGATGCCGAAGTTGGGGGTGAATTTGTATTGCGCCCCCGCTCCCAGCGCGATGTCCACGCCATTGTCACTTGTCGATCCGGGAAAACCGGCGACCGTTCCCGAAGTGCTCAGATCCCAGAATATCGCGCCGACTCGTCCCATTAGGGAAAATTTATCGCCCAGAGGCGCGATCCCGACCGCTTGCACGGTCACGCCGGTCAGCTCGGTATTGATGTCGAATGGTAGGCCGCTGAACGAACCGTTCGCGTGAAGTGTCCCCAGGTCCACGTAAGCCGCTTCGACAGCGAAATTGCGCGTGAAACGGTAACCGCCGAATACCTTGAAGCTCGAATCGCTGTCGTCGCAGGACGAGACGGCCAGGCCCGCGGAGTCCGAGCAATAATCGGCGGCCGAGGCCCGCCCTATCCCGGCGCCGATGTAGGCGCCCCTGTCCCCGTCGGCGTGTGCCGCAGGCGCAACACAAAGCCCCGCCAACAGAAATAATGCCTCGACTTTCAGCCGGTTCGTTTTGATGGACTTCACTTTACCCCCTCCTCGCAGATTGTCGGTTGGAATGCTGATCGATGCCTGGCAGGCCGGTACGCGCAGGATATGCCGGTATCATTACGCCCGCAAGTTCTCCGGTACCGCCTCCCGCCGTATACCATGGCAGCTCATCACTGGGATATTCCATCCATGAGCCGCTCTGCAAGAATACGAATTGCCGGCCCCGGCAGCCTGGGATTGTCGGCGCGGGAATTTGCCACCTTGAGGCAGCTCGATACACCGCAGAAAATCCAGGTTTTCCTGAACCGCATCCCGATCAATCACGAGCTGGAGGGCGAGACCATCCTGTCCGTGCGCGAGGTGCTGCGGCAGCGCAGGGCACACTGCATCGAGGGCGCGTTCCTCGCCGCCTGTGCGCTGTGGGTCCACGGCGAACCTCCGCTTTTGGTTCACCTCGATTGCGACCTGAGCGACTACCCTCACGTGATCGCCGTTTTCCGCCGCAAAGGCTGCTGGGGTGCGATATCCAAGACCAACGGCACGCCGCTGCGCTATCGGGATCCGGTCTATCGCACGCTGCGTGAACTGGCGATGTCCTATTTCCACGAATATTTCAACAAGAAGTACCGCAAGACGCTGCGCAGCTATTCGCGCACCTTCGATCTGCGCAAAGTCGATCCCGCCCTCTGGATCACGCGCGAGGACGCCTGCGAGGAAATTCACGATCACCTGGTGAAGGCACGACACTACGCCCTGATTTCATCCGCGCAGGAACGCCTGCTGGCGCAACGCGATTCCTTCGAGCGCAAGGCGTCGAAGCTGGTTCAGTATCCCAAACCGGTCATCCGGAAAGATCGTGATGGCGGCCGCGCGGGGAAGCGGGTCAGGCCTCGCGGGCCTTCTCGCGGCGGCTGAACAAGCATCCGGCTCTCATTCCCCACCCTGCGGGGCCGGCGCCAATTCACCAAGGACCCCCTGCAATAATTCGGCTTTGACGGGCTTGAGGAGGTGGCGCTGGAAGCCGGCCTCGCTTGTCCGGTGCCGGTCTTCGCTCTGGCCGTACCCCGTCATGGCGATCAGCATTACGCGATCGAGGCCTGGAAGCTTGCGCAAGTGTCCGGCGACCTCGTAGCCGCTCATCCCCGGGAGGCCGATGTCCAGCAATACGGCCTCCGGATTGAATTCGGCCGCGATTGCGAGCGCCTGCGCTCCATCGTATGTGCAGCGCACGTTGTATCCCCAGAGCTGGAGCAGCATCGTCATCGACTGCGCCGAGTCGAAATTGTCGTCCACCACCAGTACGCGGTGCGCATCGCCCCGCGGCATGACTGCACCGGCTTCGTGCCGCGCGTCCACACTCGCCGGGATTGCTGCCAGTAGCGGAAGGCGAACGACGAACCTGGCCCCCTTTCCCGGCCCGTCGCTGAACGCAGCGACTTTGCCGCCGTGCATGCTGACCAGTTGCTTGACCAGCGTAAGGCCGATCCCGAGCCCGCCTTCCGAACGTGCCAGGGTCCGGCCGCCCTGGACAAAGAGGTCGAATATCGCTTCCAGCATCTCCGGTCGAATACCGATGCCGTCGTCCTGAACGCATATCACCGCCTCGTCATTGGCCTGTTCCAGTGACAGGCGGATACGCCCCCCCTCGGGTGTATATTTTGCGGCGTTGTTGAGCAGGTTCAGCACGACTTGCGACAGGCGGGTCATATCGCCCTGCACGCGGATCGGTTCCGGAGGAACGGCGAGTTCAAGCTGCTGCCCGCGGGCATCGATCAGCGGACGGCTCGTCTCGATGGCGCGCACGGCAATATCCCCAAGGATCAGCGGTTCCACGTTGAGCGCGATCTTGCCCTGGGTAATGCGACTGACATCCAGAAGGTCATCCACCAGCCGGCTAAGTTGCTGTGCCTGCCTGTCGATCACGCCGATCGACCACCGCATGACGGAATCTCCGGGCTCCTGGGCTCTCATCACGCTCACGGCGTTGCAAATCGGCGCCAGCGGGTTTCGCAGTTCGTGCGCAAGCATCGCCAGAAATTCATTCGCCCGGCGGCCACTGCGCTCGAGGTCTTCGAGCTGCTTGCGTTCGGTCAGATCCCGCGTCACCTTGGCGAAGCCGTACAGCTTGCCTTCCTCGTCATACAAGGCGGTAAGGACGACATTCGCCCAGAACATGGAACCGTCCTTGCGCACCCGCAGGCCTTCGTCTTCGAAGCGTCCCGTTGCCCGCGCGACCCGGAGTTCGTGCTCGGGCCAATGGCGGTCTATAGCCTCGGACGGATAGAAGCGGGAGAAATGCTGGCCAACGATCTCGTGTTCGGAATAGCCCTTGATCCGTTCCGCCCCTGCGTTCCAGCTGCTTACATATCCCTGCGGATCGAGCAGAAAAATGGCGTAATCCTTGACGCCTTCCACCAGCAGGCGAAACTTCTGCTCGCTTCGTAGCAGCGAATCATTCGATTCGCCAGTCGGGACTCGTTTGTCATTGCCGTCATCCATGGATCTTCCTGTGGTCGGGGTGCTGCGATTTGAAGAAACGCCCCAGGCGAGAGACAGCGCGGCCCGCCATCAAGTTCATTCTGGAGGACTTCCGGCACGCATAAATTTCCGCAGGACCTGCATGCCGTCCGCTTCCATGCCGGTCCGTCAGTCCCTGGGCGCGGCGGGCATCCACAATCGGCGCCAGCCCTCGTGGCCCAGGCGGCGCAGGGTCTCGATGTTTTTTCGGTAGATGTCCGTGGTATCCGGATAAGTGGTGACGGCGCGCTCGACGCTGGACTCGCGCAACAGATGCAGCATGGGATAAGGCGAACGGTTCGTGTAATTCTCGATGTCATCCGCTCCGGCATCCGCGAATTGGTATCGGGGATGAAAACTCGCGACCTGGATCACGCCTTCCAGTCCCAGTTCGGCAACCGCGTCGTCGGCCTGCACCAGAAAAGCGTTGTAATCGAAAAAATCCGTCAGGACGCGCGGATGGATCAACAGCGTGGTCTCGCACTGCATGGGATCGGCAGCATCGAGCGCACGCAATTCGGTAATCAGGTCTTCGACCAGCGCGGATGCCGATTGGGCGGCGCTGACGCAATAGCGGATGCGGTCGTGCAGATGCACCGGTCTGGCGAAAGGGCACAAGTTCAGGCCGATTACCGCCTTTTCGAGCCAGGTACGCGTCGCGGAGACTGCCTCTTCATTGCCGGGTTGGTCGATCATTGGTGGGTCAAGCAAGGCATGGATGGGTGGTGCAAGCGCTTCGATTGTCGCCCAATCCGGCATGGGGACTCAATCATGCCCGTGATTCCAGCGCGTGGGATGCGGTAAACTGGCCCATGGGAAATGAATTGCGCATCGTCAAGACATCCCCGGGTGCCGGACATGCCGATCGTTGCGCCGCGATACTGCACGATCCGGCGCGGCTGGCTACGCTGGAAGCAACCCGCCAGATCGGCTCGCCCGGCGAGGAATCGTTCGATCGCCTGGCGCGGCTCGCGGCCAGGGCCCTCGGCGTCCCTTTGACCTTCATTTCGTTCATCGGCGCGGACAGGCAGTTCATCAAGAGCTTTCATGGCCTGCCCGAACCCTGGGCGACACGGCGCGAAATTCCGATCCTCGACTCCGTTTGCCGGTACACCCTGACCGGCGAGCCCCTGATCGTCGGGGACGCGCGCATTAACGAGCTGCTGAAAGACAACCCGGTGGTTCCGGCACTGAATGTCGTGGCTTACCTGGGCATTCCGATGATCACGGCCGAGGGCCACAACCTCGGCACGTTCTGCGCGATCGACCACCGACCCAGGCAATGGACGGAGGACGAAGTCTTCATCCTCAAGGAGTTGACCGTCGCCGTCATGACCGAGATCGGCTTGAAGATGGCGCTGGATAAAATGGGCCGGGACCGGAAGCTGCTCGAGGCGCTGATCGCAACGCTGAGCCATGACCTGCGCAGCCCGTTGTCGACCATCAAGCTCGGCGCCGAGATCATCGCCATGTCAAACGCCGACAACGAGCCCATCTCCTCCGTTACCAGGCGCATTTCACGCGGCGTCAACCATGCGGATCAGATGATCCAGACCCTTCTCGATGCGGCCACCATCCTGGCCGGCGAGAAACCCACGCTGCATCTCGACATCCTGGATTTATCCGAACTCCTGACGCTGGCGCTGGTTGACCTCACGGCGATCCATGGAAACAGATTCCCTGCGTCCGTGCCCGCCCATGTGCTGGGAAAATGGGACAGGATGGCCTTGCGCCGCATGTTCGACAACCTGGTTTCGAACGCGATCAAATACGGCGACGCCGGGCACCCGGTCACGATCCGGCTCGAGGATCGCGGCCGGGATGTGGAATTGTCCGTCCACAACGAAGGCAGTCCCCTCTCCGCCGAGGAGCGCGGCTTCATCTTCGAACCCTACATGCGTACGGAATCGGCCCGGATGGCGCGGCAAAAAGGCTGGGGGTTGGGATTTGTTTCCGCGAACGGCGTGGTCGAAGCCCATGGCGGCCATATCCGGCTCGAAAGCGATGCCGCGCACGGCACGACCTTCTTCGTCCACCTGCCGAAAGACCCGCCGGCCCCGGCGACTTAGCGCGCCGGCACCGCAAGGTGGTGCTCCTAGAACACGAGCACGCCGAGGAACACGCCGAAAACCAGAACGATGAGGAAGATGGCGAGCGCGATGACGAAGAGGACTTTCGCGATGCCGCGCGTGCCTGCAGCGACGTTGGTGAAGCCGAAAAAACCGGCAATCAGCGAGATGATGAAAAATATCAGGGCCCACTTGATCATGAAATTCTCCTTTTGACCTCAAAACACGGCCAGGATCACTCGGCGAACTGGGATTTCATCATGTTCAGCCGGTTAATCCTGTCCCCCGTCTTTGCCTCTACATAATTGGACAGGATGAACAAGATTGACAGGATGAAATACGAGATCAACCTTTTGCCCCCGGTTTCCATCATGTTTATCCTGTCAATCCTGTCCCGCTCTTTGCTCTACATGTTTGGACAGGATGAACAAGATTGACAGGATGAAATACGAGATCAACCTTTTGCTCCTGGTTCCATCATGTTCATCCTGTTAATCCTGTCCCACTCTTTGCTCTACATGTTTGGACAAGATGGACAAGATGAACAAGATTGACGGGATGAAATACGGGATCAACATTTCGCTCCGGTACCCAAGAAGCTTGTCCGATGTGCCATCGCATCCAGGGTATCCGTTACTCCTTGGTCAATCTGCTTTTTCGGCCGCATTTGATCCTTCGCTATCCAACGCAAGACGCTCGGTCAGGCATGCGCTTTCGCCGACGGCGAATTCACGGCACACACCCGGCCGGCGTTCGTAGATCCGGCACAGCATGGTCATCCTGTCGACGGCGGCGCACCACCCGTCATCCAGGCGCTTCATGACCTGCCCGCCCCACTGGTCGGTCGCGATGTATTCGGGCGGAGGATCGTCGTCGCCCATCAGGATGACTTCCAGCTTGCAGCAGCACGCCTTGCATGAAGCGCAGGTAATCATGAATGGCGCATAAGCACGGGCGTCATGCAGCCAGCAGCTTTTCGATGTCGGCCGCGATGCTCTGCGGTTTGGTCCACGAACCGTAGCGCTTGATGACCTGGCCATCCCGGCCGACCAGAAACTTGGTGAAATTCCACTTGATCGCCTTGGTGCCGAGAACTCCCAGTGCCGCGGATGTCAGCCACTTGTAGACCGGATGGGCGCCGCTGCCGTTCACGTCGATCTTCGCGAACATCGGAAAGGAAACGCCATAATTTTTCTGGCAGAACGATCCGATCTCGGCGGCGTCGCCCGGCTCCTGCTTGCCGAACTGGTTGCAGGGAAAACCCAGCACGTAGAAGCCTTTCGCGTGAAAAGCCTTCTGCAATGATTCCAGTCCCGCATACTGCGGCGTAAAGCTGCATTGGCTGGCTGTATTGACGACCAGCGCGACCTTGCCGCGAAAGGCATCCAGCCTGACCGGCTTTCCTCCCAGGCTGGTAGCGGAGAACTCGTGCAGGTTTCTCATCCACAATCCTTTTCCGGTGAACGACACACTCGCGCATCCAGCCTGCAAGGCCGCGGGGAGTCTGGCGCTAGCAAATCGTCAATACCGCCTCGCCCTGCCTCATGACGCCGATCTGCTCCACTTGCGAGAAACCTCCGGATCGGAAGATTCGCAGCACGTCGTCCGCCGCTTCCGGCGCGCAAGCCACCAGCAAGCCGCCCGAGGTCTGCGGATCCGTGACGAGGTTGCGTTGCCAGTCTTCGAATTTCCGGGGGCACACCACCTCATGGCCATAGCCGGCCCAGTTGCGGGCCGACGCGCCGGTGGCTATCCCCTGTTTGGCCCATGACAGGGCTTCCTGCAGCACCGGCAGGTCATCGAAGCCTACTGAGGCGCCCAGCCTGGAGCCGCGACATATCTCGAGTAAATGGCCGGCGAGGCCGAACCCCGTGACGTCGGTCATGGCATGGACGCCCGGCAAATCCGCGAGCTTCATCCCTGGCGTGTTGAGTTGCGTAGTCGTAGCAATCAGCTGCCGATAGCCTTCGGGCGAAAGCTTTTTCTTTTTCAGCGCGGCGGAAAGAATGCCGACGCCGAGGGATTTGCCGAGGATCAATGCGTCGCCCGCCTTTGCACTGCTGTTGCGCTTGACCTTGTCCGGATGCACGACGCCAAGCGCGACCAGGCCATAGATGGGCTCGAGCGTATCGATGGAATGGCCGCCTGCGACCGGAATGCCCGCCTCGGCGCAGACCGATTCGCCGCCCGCGATGATAAGTTGGATGGCCTCGACGGGCAGCTTCTCCAGCGGCATGCCGACCACGGCCAGGGCGAAAATCGGCCGCCCGCCCATGGCGTACACATCGGAGATCGCATTGGTCGCGGCGATGCGTCCGAAGTCGAACGGATCGTCCACGATCGGCGTGAAGAAGTCGGTGGTGGCGACAATGGCCTGATGGTCGTTCAGTCGATAGACCGCCGCGTCGTCGCTGGTTTCGATGCCGACCAGCAGATCCTTCGGGTTCGCGCGCAGCGGCGTCTTGGCCAGGATCTCGGCAAGCACGGCGGGCGCGATCTTGCAGCCGCAGCCGCCGCCATGGCTGAAGTCGGTGAGACGGATGGGATGGTCCGCGGGCGCGTTCATCGGAGTGTGGGCCAGGGTCGGGTCGCTTAGAATACCTCACTCTCCATTCCGGTACTTCATCGGTGCGGTACGAAAGCAGCGTCGACCTGGCGGGACTCGATGGCTTCGACGAAGTCGTCGACGTCCGTTCGCCCGCGGAGTTCGCGCACGACCATGTTCCCGGCGCAGTGAACTGCCCGGTGCTCGACGACGGGGAACGCGCCCGGGTCGGCACGGTCTACAAGCATGGTTCGCCGTTCGAGGCGCGCAAGATCGGCGCAGCGCTGGTCGCGAAGAACGTGGCGCGGCACCTGGAGACGCACTTCGCACGGCGCGACCAGCGCTGGAAGCCGCTGATCTATTGCTGGCGTGGCGGCAAACGCTCGGGGTCGATGGTGCATGTGCTGCGCGAAATCGGCTGGGATGCGGCGGCACTGCTGGGCGGCTACCAGAGCTACCGGCGTGCCGTCCTTGCGCAACTCGAATCACTGCCCTCGAGATTCGACTATCGGGTGATTTGCGGGCCGACCGGAAGCGGCAAAAGTCGGCTCCTGCAAAAACTCGCTTCGCTCGGTGCGCAGGGGCTCGACCTCGAACAGCTTGCGAAGCATCGGGGCTCCGTGCTGGGCGACCTGCCAGGCGATCCGCAGCCGTCGCAGAAAATGTTCGAAAGCCTGATCTGGAGCGCGTTACGAAACTTCGATGCTGCGCGCCTGGTGTTCGTCGAAGCGGAAAGCAAAAGGATCGGGTCGCTGCGAGTGCCCGAAGCCCTGCTGGAATGCATGCGCACTTCGAGTTGCATACGCATCGAGGTGCCGATGGCGGAGCGGGTGCGCTTCCTCATCGGCGAATACCGGCATTTTCTCGCCGAACCGGATTGGCTGAAGGCGAAGTTGTCGCGGCTGGCCGCGCTGCATTCCAAAGCCACGGTTGCGCGCTGGATCGCGCAAATCGACGCGGGTGAGTGGGAGGGGCTGGTCGGCGACCTGCTTGCGACCCACTACGACGCGGCTTATCTGCGTTCGACGCAGAACAACTACCGTGGCCTGGCGGATGGGGAGCCGCTGAAAGTCGCTTGCCTCGACAATGCGGGATTCGATGCCGGCGCCCGTGCGTTGCTCGATCCGGCATTTCCGGTTGCACGCGTGTAAACGATGAGGTGGCGCTGTCCCGTCTCAGGTGTAGAAAGTGGAAGTTGATCTGACAGACGCTGTCAGTCGAATCAAGGTCTCGTTCTCCGCTACGGCAACTGAAATTATTACCACGAAGATACGAAAGCGCGAAGAAAGGCGAGGAAGGGATGGGGATCCGGCAATGTCGTTTTCAGCGCGACTGAAATATCGGACTAAGTTTTCTTGGAATCCGTTTTGGTCTACTTCGTGCCTTCGTAGTGAATTTCGAGGTTCCTCCATGAACCCCTCAGGTATGCGAATACATGAGCTTTCCGGCCACGGCGAGCTGGGCCTTGAGAATGGTCGCGCTGGACGATTCCGTGATGTAGAGCGTAGTGCGATCCGGCCAGCCATAAGCGACATTCGTGGTGTGCGTCCCCATGCACGACTTGATCCGGTGCACCGGCTCCCCAAGTGAATTGAAGGTCCACACCGACCCGATGCCGACGTGGGCCACGACCAGCCCGCCCTCTTCGTCCAGGGCGAGGCCGTCCGGGCCACCGCCGCCCGAAAGCTGGATATGGATGCCGACCTTGGCGATACCGCCGTCGCGCACGAACGGCACCCTCCACACGCAGTTGCCGCGCGTCACCGCGACATAGAGTAGCGATTCGTCGCGGTTCATGACCAGCCCGTTGGGACTCGGTATGTTGTCGAGGAGGCAGGTCAGCGCGCCTTGGGCACTCAGGCGGAACAATCGCCCGGTCGGATCATGCAGGCCGGTCAGTCCCTGGTCAGTGAAGTACAAGTCGCCATTCGAAGCGAAGAACAGATCGTTGACGCCTTTGAAGCGCGCCCCCTTTGCATCGAGCAGAAACGGCGTGACTTTCCCGTTGACCGGATCGAGCAGCATGATGCCGTTCTTGTAGTCGGCGATGAAGGCGCGGCCGTCGCGATGGAACTTCAGGCCGTTGGGCCAGCCGTCGTATTGGGCGACGACGTGGAAGACGCCATCGCCGGTCACCTTGAAAATGCGCCCGTTCTGGATGTCGACGCACCATAGGTTGCCTTCCCGGTCGAAAGACGGCCCTTCGAGCAGCGAACCCGTCGGCGTGCCAAGCGGCTGCTTTGCCACCCAGCCGCTGTCGGGTCCCGCATTCTTCAGTTCTTCGGGAAGGCGCGCGAATACCGTGGTCTGAATTGTTTTTGGTGGATCGAACAGCATGAGTTTCCTTTCCACTATCTCTGACGACTAGACCGCCAAATCGAAGTTCTCATCACGAAGGCACGAAGATCACGAAGAAACCCGAAGAACTGCACAGAAAAGATTACTCGGAGTGGTTGCGGATAACCGATGACCTTGGTCGCGTAATTACCATCCCATCCAAAGTATCGCCCGGCTTCTTAGCTCTCGAACTTGCACGTGTCACTTTTGCCTTTCTTCGTGTTTCTTCGTGTCCTTCGTGTCTTCGTGATGAGATGAGCATGCTTTTTAGTTTGACGTTTCACGCAAGTCCAAGCCTGACAACTCTGTGTCGACGATTCTATGACCTGGTTTCAGTGCCTTATGCTGGATGCGTCTGAATCTCGATCGGCGTGCGCGTCATGGTGAACAGGATCGTCGCACCGGCGACCAGCAACAGGCCGGCGATGCCGAACGCCCAGTTGTAGCTGCCGGTGGCCTGGATGACATGGCCGGTGACGATCGGCGCGGCAACGCCGAAAGTGTTGCCGCCGACGATGAGGATGCTCATCGCCTTGCCGCTGTCCTCGGGATTGCGCAGCAAATCGTTGACCAGCGAGAAGTTCAGCGAGATCGCGGTGGCCATGCCGGTCAACGAGATGGTGAACAACGAGAGCAGCAGCCAGATATCGTCGACGAAAGGCGTGAACAGGATCACCGAGGAAGACAGCATCATGACGATGCCCATCGAACGCCGGCGTCCCTTGCCCACGGCATCCGCGGTCAACAACCGGTCGCTCAGGCGGCCGAGCAGGATGCCCAGCACGGCGGCGCCGGCATAAGGCAGCGCCGTGAACATGCCGGTCTTGAGAATGGTCAGACCGCGCGTGGTCTGCAGATAGCTCGGCAGCCAGGTGAGAAAGAGATACTGCGTATAAACCGCGCAACCCTCGGCGAGTGCCAGGCCGACCATCGTGCGATTGCGCAACAGATCGAGCACGCGCGTCGCCTTTGTCCGGCTCTGCAATGCACTGGTCTTGGCATCGCGCTCGCGCAGGATCTTGTCGCGCTCCTCGGCACCGAGCCATTTTGCCTTCTCCGGCTGCTCGAACCAGATCAGCCAGGCCAGCAGCCAGATGAACCCCGCCGCCCCCACCACCAGGAAGGATCCGCGCCAGCCGATCTGGCTGATGATCCACGCCACCAGCAGCGCGCCGACGGCGGGCCCGGCCTGGGTGCCCGCCATGAAAATCGCGTTGGTGACGCCGCGCTCGCCGGCGGGAATCCATTCGCGCACCACGCGCCCGCCGGCGGGAAACGTAGTGGCTTCACCGACGCCCATCGCGAGGCGCGTGCCGATCAGCGACACGAAATTCCACGACACTCCGGTAAGCATGGTCGCCGCCGACCAGATGGTGATGCCGGCTGCATTGATGGTTTTGGTCCCCAGCCGGTCGACCAGGATCCCCATCGGAATGAGGCACAGCAGATAAGTCCAGAGGAACGAAGAGAACAGGTAGCCCATCGTCACCGGCGACAATCCGAACTCCTCGGCAATGGACTTCGACGCCACCGACAAGGCGACACGATCGACATAATTGATCATCGCCAGTGTAAACAGGAACAAACTGATCCAGCCACGTCGCCAAGCCATATGGTGCGTCCCTTTCAGTGAACGGTTAACGGTGAACAGTGAACGGTTAACGGCAATCGGTGAATGGTGAATGGTGAACAGTGAACGGAAAAACCGTTTCCATCGTAACCCAACGTAGCGAAGTCCTCACCGAGATTAGTGAACTGTTTCGATTTCTGCCGTATCACTCGTTATCGTTTACCGCTCACCGATTCCCGATTGCCGTTCACCGATTACCGTTCACCGTTCACTGCATTTTTAAGGTACGGAGAGTTTACCGGGATACAGTCGAGCGGCACCTTTACCGTGATATCGCCGAGAACCAGAAACGACAACGCCTTGCCATGGCCGTCCAGGCCGAGGCTTGAATTCACGCCGCCCTCGAGGGCGTTGTCGATCACGAAATTCATCGCCGGGAGTTTCGCAAGGACGTATCGCTTCACGGCCGTGGCGCCTTTGTGCGCGAATACCGCGAGCACGCGTTCCTCGGTGACCTGCTCGACCAGCAGCGCAAAAGCTTCGGCCCGGTAGGGAATGACGCTGATGTTCGAGCGGTTGCCCTTGTCCCCGGCACGCGCGTGCGCCACCGCGTGCAACGGCACTTCGACGACGTTCATGATTTTTCCACCACGGCGACCTGTGCCTTGACCCGGGCACGATCGATGAGGATCGACACCGTGCTGACTTGCGGACTGATGTGCTGGCGCACACCGGCGCCGCCCGCGGGACCGGAACAATAAAGACTCAGGACTTCGTCCGAAACCTGCTGCGCCACCTTGCGCTGCGGACTGCGCACCGCTGCGCGGACGCGATATTCGCCTCCGGTGTTTTGCACGCCGGACGGGTGGCGGCCACCGCTGTTGCCGTCGAATATCGCTTCGGTACCGAGCACTTCCACGCGCACCGGGTCGCCGATGCCGATGGCGCGGCAGCGGGCCCGCACCACTGACGCGGCGAGTTCCGCCCGCGCCAGCGCGTTCGGGCCGGCGTAGGAAATCTCGCCTTCGCCCAGCCACCCTGCATCGACGCACACGGTCGCTTTCAGCGTGGCCGGTGGCGGCTTGCCGCGCGCGCCTTTGACGCCAACGCGGTTCGTGCCGGTTTCCTCGACTTCCACCTCGCCGATATCGAGCACCACATCGGGCGTCAGATAATTGTTCGGGTCGTGGACTTCGTAGAGCAGTTGCTCGATCACTGTCGCGCGGCTGACCAATCCGCCGGTGCCCGGCGGTTTTGTGATGACCAGCGACCCGTCCGCGTCCACCTCGGCGATCGGAAAGCCGATGCGATCCAGATCGGGGACATCCTTGAATCCGGGATCGGGGAAATAAGCGCCGCTGACCTGCGCGCCGCACTCTAGCAGATGCCCGCACACGGTCCCTTGCGCGAGCAGATCCAGGTCGCCCGCCTTCCAGCCGTGGACATGCATCAGCGGACCCAGCGACAACGCGGCGTCGGTGGTCCGCCCGACCAATACGACATGCGCGCCGGTGGCAAGCGCGCCGGCCACCGGACCTGCTCCGAGGTAAGCGTTGGCCGCCACGATGGAGCGGTGGTCGAGCGGGATGCCTTCGATAATCTGTTCACGGCGAATTTCCGCCTCCGACATCGAACCCAGCAGATCATCCCCCGTGACCGCGGCCACCTTGAGGCCGCGGATGCCAAGTTCAAGCGCTAGCGCGTGCACCCGGCGAGCCGCCCCGAGCGGATTGGCCGCGCCCATGTTGGTGACTATGCGAATGCCGTGACGGTGGCAGTCGGCGAGGACCAGCGGCAGATACAGATCGAGGAACGGCGAGTAACCCTGGTCGGGATTCTCGCGCCGCAGGCGTTGCGCGATCGCCAGCGTGCGCTCCGCAAGCACTTCGTAAATCAGAAAGCGCTCTCCCTTCACCTCCGCCAGCGCTTTGACGATCGGCACGGCAGCATCGAAGCGATCCCCCGCGAATCCCGCCCCACACCCGATGTAAACCTTACTCATGCCACTCCTGTTCTCTTACGTCATATCTAAGGAAATCTAATTCTCACCACGCGCCGCAAGCGGCACAAGTGTTCCCTTGAGGCACGAAGGACACGAAGTGGCACGAAGAAAGGCAAGGAACATACAAGTGTGATTGATCTGCAGTACGTGATCATTGGCGACAAATGTGAGGACGCATGTCCATTACAACTGATCCCACATATTCCGTCCTTCTCGTTTTTCTTCGTGACCCTTCGTGTCCTTCCTGCCTCAAGGGAACACTCGTGCCGCTTGCGGCGCGTGGTGAGATTTTAGGGTTAGTCCGCAACCTGCGGCTTACGCTTTGGATCCAGAAAGCACAAACTCGGCGATGGCGTCGGTGACGATTTGGTCTTCGGTGGAGGTCAGGCCGCTGACGCCGATGGCGCCGACCTTCGCTCCGGTTTCATCCTTGAGCACGCTTCCGCCCGGCAGGGCGGTGAGCAGCGGATCGCAGAAATAGCCGATCTCTATGCCTTCTCTCTTAAGCCGTTCGAGGATCGCCTGCGTCGACACGCCCATGCGTGCCGCCGAATAGGCCTTTCCCTGCGATATCTGGATGCTCCTGACCGGCGAGCCTTCCATGCGCGCAAAGGCGAGAAGAAAGCCCTGGGGATCGCAAACCGAAACGCAAACCGGCCGGTCGAAGTCCTGCTTCGCCTTGGCCATTGCGCGATCCAGCAAGCGCCTTGCGGCGTCCAGAGTCAGTGCCGACATGCTCCCCGCTCCCGTGTCGTTGGAATAATTATCGCCTTGCACAGGGCCGCATGATAGCTCCTCCGTTAACCCTTCACCGCAAAGACGCAAAGGCGCAAAGGGAACGCAAAGAAAACCGGGGGATGCAGAAGAGGGCTGTCGCAGAGAGGTGTGAATTCGAACTGAATTGGCGACTTGCACACTTGCTAACGGAAGAAGATTCACTGCATTCGACATACATGCAAGGACATTCGCCCTTACTGATCTGTAGAAAGCGGGACTTGATCTAACAGACACCGTGCGTTGACATGCCTCGTCTCGTACAGTGATCTCACCTCGAACTTAAATCTCACCACGCGCCGCAAGCGGCACACACCCCTGCGGGTGCATATGAGTGTTCCCTTGAGGCGCGTGGTGAGAATGAGGCAGTAGCAGTTCAGATCGGACAACGTCCGTCAGATCGGACGCCGATTTATACAACTGATCTCCTATCTGATTTCTTGCCCTCCTTTGCGTTCCCTTTGCGCCTTTGCGCCTTGGGGGTGAGAGTTTTTGTACGCGCTTGCCAGCCTAGAGACAGACACGCCCGAAGCGTGTGGAAACCGTGTGCGCCGCGCCGTCCTTGCCTGGCACCAGCAGGTCCACGAATTGCCGCTCTCCGCAAATATTTCCCCTGACTTCGCGGAAACAGGCGACGTTCCCGTCCTTGAAGGTTGCGCAAGAAAAGCCTTGCGACGTCAGCTTTTCGATGGCCGCGATGGTCGGCACGGCCGCCAGACCGAGCCGCGAAACATAGGCCTGGAATTCCGGGCGGGTATCGAACAGATTGCGGCCGGACTGCGGTCGGGATGGCGAATTCAGCGAGAACCCGATGGCGACGATAGTAACGATCGAAACCATTGCGCCGAGCAAACTGGCCAGCGGTTGGTGGCGCCCTCCGAGGGTCGGCTTGAGGCGGCCCAGTGAAACGATCCGCAGGATGAGTCGCCCGATCGGGAAAAACACGATCTCCATGAGGGAACCGAGAACCCGGTCGATCAATTCTGCCGCCTCGCCGCTGCTTCCAGTCCTTCTAGACCGGCCCGATTTTCCGGCGCCGGAAGATCCGTTTCAACGCCGCTTCGTGCCGGCCGCCTTCCAGGTTGCGATCGGCATCCAGTATCGCACGCGCGCCTCGCGCGAAATCCGTGAAGCCGTCGAGCTGGAAGTGGCTTTCCAGGATGAGGCGGTCCGCCTTCCCCCTCCCGAGCAAAGCCCGCACTTCCCATAGCGTCGCCGACCAGATCAGGCCGTTGACGTGCTCGTCGCCCCGCGGCTTGAAATTTCTGTAGGTGTGCGCACTGTCGACGCGGCGCAGGCAAGGCGGCTCGTCACCGCTGTCCAGCCCGACCAGGAGGCCGTCCCAGCTCATGACCGAGGTGCGGTAGCGCGGAGGCTTCCGCGTCTCGAAGAAACTTGCGGCGAAATAATCGCCGAAGCCCTCGCCCATGGCCGCCGCCTCCTCCGATTGGCCGAAGTCGTGGCAGATCGCGTCCTGAATGGCATGGCCGAGTTCATGCAGGATGGTCTCCGCGTCTTCGGCATCATCGATATCGCCGGTGCCGAAAGTCAGCATGCGATCGACCGGGCTGTACCAGGAATTGTCGTCGCGGGTGCCGTTGACGTTTGCCTGGACCGGCTTGCGGAAGATCGCCCGCGCTGCCTTGTAGCCCAGTTGTTCAAGATAGCGCAGCGCCGAATCAACATGGTGGTAGACCATGACCTCTTCGAAACCGTGCTCGTGCGAGCGCAGCGAAAACTGCAGGTCGCGCTTCCTCACCCGCGTGTCGCGCGTCGGCGCGGTCGTGACTTTCTCGCCGGACAGCGTGCCGCCCCCGTCCAGGCCTTCGAGGACGACCTCGCAATACGCCGCCGGCGGCGGGCGGCGCGGCTTGCCTCTCTCGTTGAGCAGCAGCGCATGGTCGCCGAGAGCGGTGACCGGACTCGGATCGAAAACGTAGCCGCGTCCGCGCACCGCTTCGGCCAGGTTGTCGTACCTGTTGAGGACAGCGCCATCGCGCGCGTTCACATAGACGATCCATTCCTCGCGAGGCGACGTGCGTGTGAGCCGCACCTTCCATGCGGGCACCAGTTCATCTTCGCGGGGAAACCACAGCCTCTCGGTCTCGCGGACATCGCTGAGGCGGTCGCGCTTCGGCAGGGAGCGGCGTGCGCGGAATACGGCCTCGTCGCGTCCGATGTTCTTGTCGAATCCGGCCGGCAGCAGTTGCGGCGGCACCGAGCGGTTCTTGCACAGGTACACCCGTCCGGAGCGGTCCATGTGCACGGTCACGTAACCGCGGTGCACGCGATAACCGTCGTGAATCTGCCTGAAGAGGACATGCGTGGCGCCCAGGCTGCGGATCACGCGCTGCACGGCAAGTTCGCTGACGCCCTCTTCCAGCCTGAACAGCGCCGCGTTGGCTACGATGAACTCGCGGGCGATGCCTTCCGGTGAACCGCCAGTGGCCCTGGTCCGGAAGCTCCAGAGCTCCTTCGGTGTACGGTAATACTTGCCCGGGACCGTCTTGTAGCCGCCACGCTTCAATTTCAGGGCGGCGCCGCCTGTACCAGCCATGTGTCCTCCCGATGCGCGAACGTCAGCGCGTCTTCAGGATCACCGCGCTGATCCGGTCGATGCTGACATAGGCATCGAAGTAATCCCGTCCGGCCAGTTTCGAGATTGGTGCCAGTTGGTCGCCGACGGATGTCACCGTCCCTTCGAGTCCCTCCCGGGAATCCAGGCGCATGCCCGCCCGCTTGCCGATCGAGTCCGCCAGGATGCTTCTTATCGTGGCGCCCGACTTGAAGGCGTCATCCGCCGATGCGACCGGAGCTGCCATCGCCGTCAGTCCCGTCGCCAGCATTGCCATGATGGCCATGGTGCGCAGTTTCATTTTTTCACTCTCCCCGGATAGATATTTGCCCATGTTATGAGAACCAGCGCGATCAGGCCGCAGAGGGATCTGAGCCGGTGCAATCCCCACCACTCGTCGCGCAACTCGGTCCAGTTTGCCGCCGGCCTTGCGATATCCCAGCCCATCACGATGTCGTTGATCGGCTGGTTGCCGAATCGCGTGACCAGGCCGCTGACCACCAGGAATGCAGCCGCGACGATCAAAAGAACGAAGGCCTTCCTGTCCTTGCGATGCAGAAACGCGCAGACCAGGGTCAGCAAAACGGTGAGCGCACCCAGCACGGGCATGAGGACGTTCAGTGAACGAATCGCGTTCTGTTGCTGCTCCACGTAAGTCGAGGGCGACAAGGCCGCGGGATCGTAGCCGGCCCAGATGACGAACATCCCGCCCGCGATCAGCGCCGCGAATACGATGTTGGCCAGGCTAAAGAGCGATCGCGTCATCGGGGTCTCCTGAAATCCGGCGTCAAAGTCTGATGCCTTCGCTTGCGATGTAATCCTTGATGATGCCACCGATGTCGGCATCGGCCTTGAAGCCCATCGCGGCCCCGCGGTCGGCGCGGAAGCGGGCCGGGAAAGTCCTGACCATGTTGTTGATCCGCTCAACGGGCTTGAACACCACGCGCTTCGCCACTTCGTCGCCGGCAATGCGGCGCAGCGCCTCCACCCCCTCTTTCACCGAGAATACGATCCCCGGCAGGGTGACCGCGCGATTTGCGCCCCACGCAGCCGCCGGCAGGTCGTGCGCATGCACGAAGTCGTCGAGCACCTTGCCGGGAGACAGAATCCACATCTCGATCGAATCCTCGACCGGCACTTCGCAGACCAGACCATTCAAAGGTTCCCTGAACATGCCGCTCGCGAAAGAAGTCGACGCAAGGTTCGGCTTGCCGGGGCGCACGACGATGGTCGGCAGGCGCAGGCTGCGGCCGTCGATCATTGCCTTGCGGGAGTAGTCGTTGACCAGATATTCGCCGATGACTTTCTGGGTGCCGTAGGAAGTCTGTGGCGTCGGCGTGATCGAATCTTCCACGACCGCGGGGAGTTTGCCGCCGAACACGGCCAACGAACTGGCGAACACCAGGCGCGGGGGCGTGTCGAGATCGCGGCAGGCTTCCAGCAGATTGCGCGTCCCATCGAGGTTGACCTGATAACCCACGTCGAACTCGGCCTCCGCGTGCGCGCTGACCACAGCAGCGAGGTGAAATACCGACGCGGTATCGCTGTCGAGCGCGGCTTCCACGACATCCAGATCGGTGATGTCGCCCTTCACGCATATCAACCGCGGATCGGGGTTCGACGGGAAGGCAGCGTCGAACAGCTTGATCTGGGAAATGGTCGCGGGCTTGCCGTCCGCCCCGGCCAGGGTCTTGCGCTCCAGCAGCCGCAACGCGAGCCGGTAGCCGAGAAATCCCCCGCCGCCCGTAATGAACACTTTCATTTCTCTGTCTCCACCTGCAAACGAAACCACATCATAGCTGGATCTACAGCATTCCTTTCAGAGCGACCCATCAATCTCACCACGAAGGCACGAAGGAAACGAAGGTGGCACGAAGAAAGACAAGTAGCAGAAATAATTGTCCATCGCCAGTGTGACCGTTGTAGGTACGTCAGCACCCGTCGGCAATGCGCACTTACACCCATTCGTTTTGTATATTTTGTTCTTCTTCGTGCCACCTTCGTGTCCTTCGTGCCTCAAGGGAACACTCATATGCACCCGCAGGGGTGTGTGCCGCTTGCGGCGCGTGGTGAGAAGTAGACTTCCTGGAGAGAATTGGATTCTCAAACACCTCACTCGTCTTAAAGGCGCCGGACACGGTCGATGTAGCCTTGATAGTCCGGCAGCGCACGCTGATACGCCGACGACATCAGCGGCGACGAAATCACGAAATCGGCCGTGGCCCGATTGCAGGCCACCGGGATATTCCAGACCACGGCGATGCGGATAAGCGCCTTGACGTCCGGATCGTGGGGCTGCGGTTCGAGCGGGTCCCAGAAGAAAATCACGAAGTCGATGAGGCCTTCCGCGATCTTGGCGCCGATCTGCAAGTCCCCGCCCAGCGGACCGCTCTGGAGTTTGACGATCGGCGTCTTCATCGCTTCCTCCAGAAGCTTGCCCGTTGTGCCGGTGGCGAGCAGCTCGTGATGGGCAAGCAGGTCGCGGTTGTAAAGCGCCCATTCCAGGAGATCCTGTTTTTTGTTGTCGTGCGCGACCAGCGCGATGCGCTTGCGGGATGCGATTTCTGCGGCGATGACTGTCATGGCAGGACCTTCGATGATGAGACAAACGCGTACGCAAAAGCGAGACCGGACCTTCATTATCCTGGCGGCAAAAACGGGATATCACGGCATTACGACGTTTCCGGGCTTTTCAGTTCGACCAATACCTCGTGATAGCGATGGTCGTCGACATTCCTTGCCGCATGGGTGTCGCCGCCCTTGCGGAAATAGACCTCACCGGCATTCAGCGTCAGCCGGGTGACGCCGCTGGCGCGGGTCACCTCGAGCGTCCCGCCCTCGATCGGATAGAAGAAGAAATCGTGGTCGTGGTGATGCGCCCCGATGCTCTCGCCCGGCTGCAGCGTAAATTCCCAGACGCGAACGCGTTCATTCTCGAAAATCAGCCTGGTTCCGACTTCGGCCATGCGAACCCTCCTACATCACAAAATTACGCCAGTGGCCCATGTACTTCATCCGCCGGCGCGCTTGACGATCCAGCCTTGTGTCCTGAGGAAACCGATCACCCGCTCACCGTGATCGCCCTGGACTTCGATCACACCGTCTTTCACCGTGCCGCCTGAGCCGCACGTCGTTTTGAGTTGCCTGCCAAGCAGGGCCAGTGCGGGGGCATCCAGCGCAAGACCCCTGATGACCGTGACACTCTTGCCTTTGCGTCCACTGGTTTCCCTGGAGACGCGCACGACGCCATCGGACACCGGACCCGGCCTCTTCTGGCCGCAAGTACACCGGCCAATGGGTTGGCGGCACACAGGACACATTCTCCCAGCCTCGGTGGAATAGACCAGTGCGCTGCCCTTCTTATGATCGATCTTGATCCCCAGGTGGTTCCCTGCGTCAAAGGATTGTCAAAACTTTCCCGCTGGCGCATTTTATACTTCAATGCAAGTCTGACATCGCTGTGCACATGGCAGGAAAGCGTGTCGGCTTCTACGATGCGCTGAAATGCCTGAATGCCGGAAGGGGTATGACAGGTCGGGCAATCGCGGCTAGCCCCGAGTGCTTACCAATGCGCACTGCTGTCGCGCCAATCGACAGCCCCGAACCCGTCGTTACCGAGGAAGGTATAGAAAAGACCGATCGTGCCATTGCTCTGGCTTCGGTCGCCAAGATCGGGAGAGGACGTATCGCGGCGGGACAACACGTACCGGATCGCGATTGCATGCTGCCGGTAAACGCGAACCGTAAACGCCGCATCCATGCGGATGATGTTGTCGTGCCCGGCTCGATTGGGACCGGCAACCCGGCTCACGAAGTACTCGCGCGCGGTTGTGTCGAGCGAGGTCCGGTCGCTGAAAATCAGGCGCAACGCAATCAAGGCCTGCGGGGTAACGCCGAAGTGATAGTCGTTGTCTGCAGTCCCGTTGACCGTGCCGACAGCGGCATAGCCCGCACCCGCAAGGACGTTGCCTTGAAGCGCGATCTCCTCCGACAGCCACCACTGGGCCGTCGTACCGAGCGAAAGCGCGGTGCTGGAGATACGAAAGGTTTGCGGCTCGATATAGTCATAACTGCCGTACAGCCCCCACACGCCCCGATAATCCTTTCCAGCCTGGTAGTCGGTTCCGACCAGCAGGCCGCGCGTCATCAGGTCTTCGAAACCGTTGGCAGTGGACACGGTGGCCTTGAAGGTAAAGTAATCGAATGGCCGGTCATAGGTATAGCCCGGCTTTCCCGGCAGCCCGTAGTCCAGGGAGAAATCCGCGATCCCTTCGGTGTGCTTGAGCTTGGTGGAAGGGCCGGCGTCGGTTTGCGTCGCGGTGCTCACGCCGAGCGCGAACCGGCCGTAGTAGACCGGGTCATGGTTCGCGAAGATATTCTTGAAGCGCTCGCCGAAGGCGAGACGGTTCAAGCCTGTCGGTGGAGAAATCGCCGCCGCGCTGACCTCGCGCCAGAATGCCGGCATGTTCGCATTTTCGATGACGAGATCCGACATCCGGAACAGCGCTTCACCCAGGAAGCTGCCGCCAAAGCCCGTCGTGATCTGATCGTTGAGGGAGGGCGGCGTGGTTTCGCCCGCGATCTCCCAGAATGCGCTCCCGGCAACCGTATAGCCGAGCGATTCCCAGTAATCGAGTCCCGCGGATCGGGCAAACCCGTAGTACATCGATCCCTGATAGGGATGGCCCAACTGATTGGTGATGAAAGGATCGTGGTCGGTGCGCCAGCTGCTGCGCAGGTTATCCCTGATCGACGACAGGCTGCTTTTGTACTCGTCGCCGACGAAACGCCGGTTGAACTGATTCAACAGGAAATCGAAGCCGAATATTTCGCCAGCCGGGATCCAGTAACTTTTGCGTGCCTCGATGTCCGCCAGAAAATCAGCCCTGGAGTCCCCGATGGACGGGGGCGCAGGTTCAGGCTGCGATGTCGCCGATGACGTCGAAGCATTCGCTGCAATGGCGGTGCCTGGAGCGGCTAGTGCGCAGGCGACGCCGAGTGCGCCAATCCAGTGCCTGACGAAAATGCGCAATCCGTCCGTTTCTCGCGCCCCGCTTGCGAGTGATACTCGATTCGCGAACGCTCTTCTCATAATCCACTGACTTGACCAGGTGGCCGTCGAAGCCGGCATCTCTGCTCAATGGAGGACATTTCGCCTATGCACGATGTGCATGGGATTACTTTAAGTCGGAGTTGCGTGGTTGACCAAATCATGCTTGCAGCGTGTCGTCAGGGACTTTTGCTATTGTCATCGTCTTACCCGCAACCATCGGTTCGGTAGCGCACATAGCGCTCTATGTTTTCACGCGTTTCGTTGTGCGGATCCTGATAGGACTCAGACCACGACAATGCGAGTGGCGAGCGGTATCTCTTTTACACGCAACGGATGAAGGAAACGGTATCCGTCAAACTCACCGTTGAAAACCAGTTGCGCCATGCGCTCGACAACGAAGAGTTAGTGCTTCATTACCAGCCCAAGGTGAACCTCGCGAGCGGCAGGCTCACCAGCGCCGAGGCGCTGATCCGCTGGAATGACCCGCGCACGGGCCTGGTGTCGCCGGGCCGGTTCATCCCGATCCTGGAGGAAAGCGGATTGATCTATGAAGTGGGGCGCTGGGCGCTGCGCAAAGCCGTCGAAGACTACCTGCGCTGGCGTGCCATGGGTCTGACTGCGGTGCCCGTCGCAGTGAATGTGTCGCCGCTGCAACTGCGCAACCGCGGCTTCATCGCCGAGATCAAGGAGGTGGTCGGCATCGATCCGAACGCGGCGGCCGGACTGGAACTGGAAATTACCGAAAGCCTGATCATGGAGGACGTCCGCCATAACATTTCCAGCTTGCAGGCGATTCGCGACATGGGCGTAAGTATCGCCATCGACGACTTCGGTACCGGCTTCTCGTCGCTGAGCTACCTGTCCAAACTGCCAGTGAACACGCTGAAGATCGATCGGTCGTTCGTGATCGACATGACTGTCGGACCGGAAGGGTTGGCGCTGGTATCCACCATCATCAACCTGGCGCATTCGCTGAAGCTCAAGGTGGTGGCGGAGGGGGTCGAAACCGAGGAGCAGTCGCGCCTGCTGCGGCTGCTGAAATGCGACGAAATGCAAGGTTATCTATTCAGCAAGCCGGTGCCGCGCCAGATTTTCGAAACAAGATTCCTGATCCCGAATATCGCCGTGCCTGCGTGACCCGCTTCACGCAAGCGAGCCGGCAAACGACTTTGCATTGTTCATGCAGCAAATGGGGTCCGGTCGCCCTCTTGCGCCTTGGCGGGGTTGAGTCAACAATATCGGGGCTCATCAACTTACAAGGACGATAGCCATGAAGAAGAAACCCGCAGCGAAGGACATGCGCGAACTCGCGGTGAGACGCAAAGCCCCGCTGGCCACCCCCACCGACTTGAAGGCCGCGGCAACCAGGGACATTGCCGGAGGCATGAACGCGATTCTTGCGGATGTGTTCGCGCTTTACCTGAAGACCAAGAATTTCCACTGGCATGTAAGCGGCCCGCATTTCCGCGACTACCACCTGATGCTGGACGAACAGGCCTCCCAGCTTTTCGCGATGACCGACCCGATTGCCGAGCGCATCCGCAAGGTGGGTGGATCCACGCTCAGGTCGGTCGGACACATCGCGCGCCTTCAACGCGTGCTGGACAACGATGCGGAGTACGTCGAACCGCTGGACATGCTTGCCGAACTGCGCGACGACAACAAGACGCTTGCCGGACGTTTGCGCGAGGTTCACGACGTTGTTGACGAGCACCGCGACGTTGCCACCGCCAGCCTGATCGAAGTCTGGATCGACGAGACCGAGCAGCGCACCTGGTACCTGTTCGAGGCGAGCCGCAGCGGGGACGCCACCGGCCATTGAGCATGGGCCGGTTGTCTGCCGGGCGCACAAGCCGTTGCGCTTGGCGGGTGACCGTGCAGTAAACCTGCAATCTCACCGCAAGCCTACTTCTCGCCACAAGGAATTAAATCTCACCACGAAGCCGCGAAGAGCACGAAGTGGCACGAAGAAAAACAAGGTGCATGCTCTGAATATGCGGCGGTACGGGATCGTTGGCGCCGGATATGGGACCCCTACGTACAATCTATTACCCCTGCGTTCCTACGCTTTTCTTCGTGACCCTTCGTGTCCTTCGTGGCTTCGTGGTGAGATGTAGGCTCTCTCGATGTATACGCAAGGCGTCGAAGCCGTGCTCCGGCACGGTTCCCCTGTATTTTCAATATCATAAATCCGCTATCGCCTCTGGCCAGCCTATCGGCATACCCAGCCTGCCGGTTTCCAACCCCCGAACCGGCGGTCCCTATGTGCGTTACCGCACGGAAGGTCTTGGCCGAAACGACCAGACTTTACCTATAAATCCCATAAGAAAATCAGCACCCGGACGGAGCAAGGACAGACATGAACTGGGACACCATCGAAGGCAATTGGAAGCACCTCAATAAAAAAGTAAAAGAGGAATGGAGTGCGCTGACCGACGATCATCTCGACAAGATCGCCGGCCAGCGCGATAAGCTCTCGGCCAAGATTCAGGAGTTCTATGGCGTCAGCAAAGGCGCAGCCGATGCGCAGATCGACGCCTTTGCGGATCGCAACAAGGACCATAAGGCGGGCTGATATCCGGGCCCGCCGGCGAACATTCTCTCTGGACGGCTCGGTTGTAATCCGATCGTTCCAGAAAAGCGCAAACCGGCAAGGGAGCCAATAATGCGAACTCTATTCGGTATTTCCCGGCGGTCGGCGGGGCTTGCGGCCGGCGCCGCATTGGCCGTGGCGGGTGCTGTGCGTCGATTGGATTCCGGCCTCGAGCGGCAGCCCTGTGGTCGTCTCTGTGGCCTTCGTCGCGCCGGCCGCAGTTGCGTCGCGTCTCGTTCAGGTTGGCGATACGGACGCGGTGCATGCCGGCCGCGATCTCTATGCGGATCTGGACAAGCCGGCGGCGGCCATGACGGCCGGCATCCTGAACGCCGAAGCCGCCGACCTCGCCATTTTTCTCGATTGGCACATGAACGCAAGCAGCGGGTATGCCTCCGTCCTCGACGGGCTATCCTGTGTTCCCCACGCCGCCGAGGCGGCGCCGCAACCGGTTCAATCAGGCAAACGCTTGTGAGATTCCGGCGTGCGTTCGCATGTCGTCGTAACTCTGCCAACCCATGCCAATGAAAGCGGCACAAAGCGCGCGCGTTCGCGGCTCCCGTGCAGGCACAATCCGGAAGCCGGGGTCTGCCGGAGAGCTCATTCGCAGAGTCTCCACGCAATCTGCGACAGTTCGCACGCTCAGCCGGGTGTTGGTTCAAAGCCTGCGGCAGCTCAGCATCGCCCGAATTCTCATCGAGCAACTACTGAAACACAACGCCCGGCCGGAGCAGGAACTCCTGCAGTCCACGCACAGGGAGGAACAGGCCCGCCGCCTTGCTTACCGTGACGCGCTGACGGGTCTTACAAACCGTACATTGCTGCGGGACCGGTTCAGTCAGGCCACGTCCAAGGCGAAACGGCATCGCAAACTGGTCGCGATGTTGCTGATCGACCTCGATGGATTCAAAAGCGTCAACGACAGGCTGGGGCATGGCGCAGGCGACAAGTTGCTGTGCGCCGTGGCCGCACGCCTGCTCGACAGTATCCGCATCGAAGATACGGCATGCCGTTACGGCGGGGACGAGTTCGTGATCATGCTGCCGGACATCGCGGACGCCGGCATGGCAGCCGCAGCGGCCGAAAAAATTCGCGCGCGATTGAGCAAACCGGAATTCATCGACGGCTACGAGATCCGCCTGACGGCCAGCATCGGTGCCGCGCTCTACCCTGCCGACGGAAAAGCCACGAGCAATTGATGAAGCACGCGGACGACGCGATGTATCGCGCAAAGGTCGGGAGCTGCCGTGCGTCGATCAAGGCACTGCCGGCCCGGAGTCCAGTCGACGCGACCCCCGCTGTCGGCGACCGTGAAAAGGTTCGCAGCATCGCAAGCGGACGATGAAGACCATAGCGTTCAGGATTCCGGCGTGGAAACCGGCATCCGATACGACAGACATTGTCGGGACGGATCGCAATTTTCCACAGAATCCGTAACCGTGCAGTAAACCTGCGATCTCACCGCAAGCCTACTTCTAACCACGACGACACTAAATCTCACCACGAAGGCACGAAGGACACGAAGGGTCACGAAGAAAAGCAAGGAGAAAAAATGATGAGGGTGGCGGCGGCGCGTTATCGTTCACGCCAAATATTGGGAAGCTGCCAATATCCTAAATTTATTCCCGTTTTCTTTCGCCTTCCTTCGTGACCCTTCGTGTCCTTCGTGCCTCAAGGGAACACTCATATGCACCCGCAGGGGTGTGTGCCGCTTGCGGCGCGTGGTGAGAAGTAGGCTTGTGGTGAGATTTTGACTCTCACGGGTTGGGGTGCCAATGCGGGGGCCGGGCGCGGCGTTTATTCGAGACCCGATGCCTACCCTCGAGAAGCAGTCGAACCGATGATGCATCATGGAAAAGGTCGCGCCAGCGTTTTCTTTCCGGCCATTTACGATCGACCTGCACTGGCACCTATACCGCGCTGTCAGCGAAAAATTGCAGTACCCTTGCAAGCTCTTCGAGCCGATTGTTGATCCCAGCCTGGCGGTCGAGCGTGAAACGGCCGAAACCCGCGCTGCGAGGGAATCCCGCGACGCCGGCTGGCGCGACATAAGGACTTTTCTTACTGGTCAGAATTCTTCTAAAGACGGACCCGCAGGCAGCGTGAAGTACACCGTCGCGCCGACACCCTCCTTGCCTTCTGCCCATACGCGCCCGCCGTGTCGATCAACAACGCGGTGTACGGTGGCGAGTCCGACGCCTGTTCCGGAAAACTCGATTTCAGTGTGCAACCTCTGGAACGGATTGAAAAGCTTGTCCACGTATTTCATGTTGAAACCTGATCCGTTGTCGCGAATGAAGTACACAATCTCATCGTTGCGATGCTCGGATCGGAACTCGATATTGGCGACGGCAACCTTCGCTGAGAATTTCCAGGCGTTGCCAAAGAGATTATCGAGTGCGATGCGCATCAGACGGCTGTCGGCTTCGACGACCAGCCCTTCTTCGATTTCGCAATGCACGGTGCGCCCTAAGTCGTTTTTTCTCAATTCCGAGACGACGGCGTGCGCGAGCGCTGAGAGGTCGACAGCCCTGCGGTTCATCTCCGCCCGTCCGACGCGAGAAAGATCGAGCATGCCGTCGATCAGTTCATTCATGCGCTGCGCGGATCCTCGTACGTTGTTGAGGTATTCCCTGGCCTTTCCGTCGAGACTATCCCCATAATCTTCCAGCAAAATTTTGCTGAAGCCGTCGATGCTCCTCAGCGGGGCGCGCAGGTCATGCGATACGGAATAGCTGAATGCCTCCAGCTCCTTGTTCTTCTTCTCGAGTTCACTGACCAATTGAGCCCGCGTCTCGGCGAGCTCGCGGGCCGCCCGCGCCTCGGTAGCCTCGAGTTCCTTGTGCAGCAACTCTTCGCGGATGCGCCGGTTCTCGTCCTCGAATTGCTTGCGGCGGATTTGAGCGCGTACCCGCGCCTTGAGTACCTCCATCTCGCTGGATTTGGAAATGTAATCGTCCGCTCCCGCCGCCAGGCCCTCGATCATCGCCACCCGGTCCTCCAGCGCAGTGAGCATGATCAGGGGAATGTCCCGGACGACCGGGGCTGTCTTGATCCGACGGCAGGTTTCCTTGCCGCCGATTCCGGGCATGATCAGATCGAGCAGTATGCAGTCGACCGGTTGCACGGCGAGCATTTCGAGCGCCTCCTCGCCCGAGTGGGCGAGCACCACGTCGTAGCCCTCGATGCGCAGGGCATCCGCCAATTCGTGCAGGTAGGTGAGGCTGTCGTCGACCGCCAGTACCTTTTTCGGCCCGAGCAGGCTCGAAGTCGCATCGTTGCTCACGCTCAGCGTTGCCGAGCGCAGCACTGCCACAAGGCGCGCGAGAATGACTTCGACGTCCTGGTCTTTGCGCACGAAGGCGTCCGCGCCCGCGTCCAGGGCCCGCAATTCCGCGCCGCGATCGTCGCTGGCGGTGAGGAGCACGCAGGGAATGTTGCGCAGCGCAGTATCGATCCGTATGTGCCGTATGACGGTGGGCCCATCGATGCCGGGCAGTTCGCCGTCGACCAGGATCGCCGCGGGGCGCTGATCCGCGGCAGTGCGTAGTCCCGCCTCGCCGGTGCCGGCGATCAGCGTTCGGTATCCGTCTTTTTCGAGTGCGGCGCGCAATAACTCTCGGAAGGTCACGCTGTCGTCGATGATCAGGATGGTCGCATTGCGCGCAACATGGTCGTCGCTCGGTCGCATGAGCTCGCGCGCCCGCGATACGACATAGAGCGTGTCGTAAGGTTTGCCGACATATTCGTCTGCGCCGGTTTGCAGGCCGCGAATGCGGTCCTTGACCTCCGCTTCCGTGGACAGCATGAGGATGGGTGCGTGAGCGGCGTTCGCGCTGTCGCGGATATCACTGAGCAGTTCGGTACCCTCGCCGTCGGGCAACAGCATGTCCAGCACGACCAGGTCGACAGCCGATGCCGCCAGCGCCGCGCGAGCCTCGGCCAAGGTCGCGCACGGCAGGCAGCGGAACCCGGCGGCTTCAAAAGCGCCGACCAGATCCATGCGCACGGTCAGGCTGTCGTCTACGACGAGCACGGTCCGGTTCATGGAGTCCGTCGCTCCTTACTTTGCAGCAACGACAAAGTGGCGAGCGCCGGTCCGATGTCGCCGATCGGCAGCACACGCTGGGCGGCGCCAAGCAGCACCGCTTCGCGCGGCATGCCATACACCACCGAAGTGGCTTCGTCCTGTGCCAGCGTGAGCCCGCCGGCGCGGCGAATGTCCAGCAACCCGCTGGCGCCGTCGCGACCCATGCCGGTGAGCAGGCACGCTGTCGTCGCGGCACCGTATTCGCGCGCGAGCGACTCGAACAGGACATCAACTGACGGCCGGCAGAAATGCCGTTCCGGTGTGGACGTCAGCCGCAACCTGCCTGCCGACACTTCCATATGGACATCGGGTGGCGCCATGATCACCTTGCCGGCGGCGGTGGCAACAGCCTCACCATCCCGTGCATACGCGACCGGCCGCGCGGTTTGTCCGTCCAGCCAGTCGGCGAAGGCATTGGCGAAGGGCTTTCCAATGTGCAAAACCAGGAGGATCGGCAGCGGAAAATCCGCTGGCAGCGCCTTGAGCACGTCGACGATGGCCGCAGGCCCGCCGGTGGACGCGCCGATTCCGACGACCCGGCACGGCTGCCCGTTCGCCGCGGGGGAAGGCGCGAGTGCTGCGGCAACGCGGCTGTAGCCGCTGAGGCGTGCGCGCGGATGGGTGATGGTTTTGATGCGGGAAATCAGCTTCACCGTCGCGATAAAGCGGCGGTCCCAGTCGTTGTCATCGTTTCCCGTCGGTTTTTCCAACACGTCGATCGCACCTGCGGCCAGGGCCTCGTAGGTCTTGAACAGCTCACCGCGATTCGTCGACGACGATACGATCAGGATCGGCGTCGGAAAGTGGGCCATGATGAATTCCGTGGCCGCCAGGCCGGTCATGACCGGCATCATCATGTCCATGGTGATGACGTTGGGACGAAATTCGCGGCACAGATCGATCGCCTGGCTGCCGTCCTCGGCTTCGGCGACCACTTCCAGCTCCGCGTCGCCGGCCAGCACATCGCACAGCCGCCGGCGCACGGTTATCGAATCCTCCACCACGAGCACTCGGATTCTTGGCGTGTTCATCCCATCGCCTTGCGGATGCGATCGAGGAGGACCATCTGGTCGAACTCTTCCTTGACGATGTAACCATAAGCGCCGACATCCTTGCCGCGCCTGAGGTCCTCGGGTGAGTTGCGCGAGGTGACCAGAATGGCGGGAATTTTGCGCAATTCGGGGTCGGCCCGCGTGCGTTCTACGAAAGTGAAGCCGTCCATGCCGGGCATTTCCACGTCGACCAGGAACAGGCCGTAGGTCCGTCCGCGCACCTTCTGCAGCGCGTCTTCAGCGGACGTGGCGACGTCGGTTTCGTAGCCGGCCGCCTCCAGGATGCTCTGCTCCAGCATGCGGGTGGTGGGAGAATCGTCGATTATCAGGATCGGGAGCCGGCGTACGGGTTGTTCGCGCTTGCCCGCTTTGCCGTGGCGCGCCCTTGCCGCGAGGCCTTCGGCATCGAGAACGATCTGCGGATTGCCTTCGGCATCGAGCGAGGCGCCGGCAACGATCGGGTCAGCGGGGGCGAGTCCCGGCAAGGTGCGCAGCACCACATTTTCGATACCCAGCAACCTGTCCACGCCGACTGCCGTGAGCGTCCCGTCGATTTGCATCACCACGGCCGAGCGCATTCGCGCGATGGACAGGTCGCGCTCCCCTTGCGCAAGATAGTGTCCCAGGTCGACGAACGGGATGGCCTTGTTCTCATAGAGGATGCTCTCGCCGGCCGGCGTGCGCGCCACTTCCTCCGGAGCGTTGCGCAGTGTGCGCCGCACCCTGTCCAGAGGCAGGGCTGCGCGTACGCCGGCGGCCTCGACGATCAGCGCATCAAGAGAGGAAAGCGAAACCGGCACCGTCAGTTCCACCATGGTTCCGCGGCCGGCTTCGGTTTCAACGCGGACATTGCCACCAAGGCGCTCGGCCGTTTCGCGCACCACGTCGAGGCCCACGCCTCTGCCGGACATTTCGGTAATGGCTCCGGAAGTGCTGATACCGCCCTTGAACAGCAATCCGAGAAGTTCGTTGGGTCCCAGCTTCTGCGCGTCCGCATTCAGCATGCCTTTGCGCTGCACGATCAGGCGAATGCCGTCCATGTCGATACCGCGTCCGTCATCGCGACAGACGAAGACCGCGCGCTCGCCGCGGCGGAAGACCTCGACGCGAATGATTCCTTCGGGTGGCTTGGCGGCGGCCCAGCGTTCAGGCTCCGATTCGATGCCGTGTGCGATCGCGTTGCGCACGAGTTGCACGAGAGCTCCCTGCAGGATTCCCAGGACATGCGCATCCAGGCGCACGTCCTTGCCACTGGTTTCGAAGGCGACGCGCTTGCCCAGTGCCCGGGCGGAATCGCGTGCGGTGCGTTCCAGCGAGTCGAATACCGTACCCACGGGCAGCAGGCGCAGCCGTTCCGCGATGTCTCGAGTCTGACGGATTTCGCGATCGATCTGTTCAACGCCGCCGGTCAGCGTGCGCTCCAGGCCACCGGTTAGCTCCTGCAATTCCTCCGCCATGGGCGCGATAAGGGCCAGGGTCACGCCAGCGTTCGCCTGCAATCCGGCCCGCCCGCGCGGTGCGGCAATCTGCTCAGAAAGCAGAATTGTGACCTGCCGGACGCGGTCCAGCGACTGTGCCACCTGTCTGACGCCGGCGAGCTGCGAGTGGACCTCCGCCAGCCCGTCGAGCAGCGCGTCCATGTCAGCCATATCCGCACGCATGGTCCGGAAGGTCTCCTCGGATGCCGGCTCCTCCTGCTTCGGGATCGCGGCCGTCTGATCAACCGCCGGAGCCAGTGCTGCCGTCAGGGCGGAAATCCGATCGATCAATTCCAGGAGGGCGTCGACGCTGCCGCGCGGGACATTGGTCGTGCTGTCGCGATGGGGCGAGAGCACGTCCTCGATCGTATGCGCAGCGTCGGCGATCTCACGCTGCTTCACTACCCGCGCCGCGCCTTTGAGCGTGTGGGACAAACGCAACAACCGCGCGACGATGCCAGCCGGCTGCCCGCTCTTTTCCAGATCGAGCGCATTGCGCGCGAGCTGCTCGGTCAGCTCGCGCGCCTCAATGCGGAAATATTTGTATGGGTCCTGCGCCATGCGTCACGTGCCGATTGCCTGCGGTTTCACCAGGCGCAGCAGATCGCCGGACAATCTCGCGAGTTGCGAAGACGTCTGCAGCGTCTGACTCGAGCTCGCCTCGGTTTCCTTGGTGGCCTGCGCGACGTTGGCAATGGCGACGTTGACCTGTTCGACAGCCGTGGCCTGCTGCTTGGTGGACAGTTCTATTTCGCGCGCCGCTTCGGTGGTGGTCGAGACCAGCGCGACGATTTGTTTCAACGCCAACGCCACCTCGCCGAACTGTTTGGACCCGGCGTCCACGGCCTTCGATCCGCTCTCGGTGGTCATGACTGTGGTATTCACGGCGCTGCGTACGTCGTCGATGAGCGTGCGGATTTCCTTGGTGGATCCGCCGACCCGGTCCGCCAGCTTGCGGATTTCCTCGGCGACCACGGTGAAACGCCGGCCGGCCTCGCCAGCGCCGGCCGCCTCGATGGTCGCATTGATGGCCAGGATATTGGTCTGTTCGGCCAGTTCCGAGACGATGTCGAGCACCGCGCCGATCTGCTGAGATTTCTTGCCCAGTTCGAGCATGTTGGAAACGATCAGGTCGACCTGACGGCGGATCAGGCTGATCGACTCATGGGTCGTCTCCACGGTGCCTTCTCCGGACTTTGCCGCGCCGGCCGTCTGTCCTGCAATTTGCGCCACCCGCTGCGCGCTTTCCGCAATCTGACGAGAGGTGGCCATGAGCTCGCTGATCGTGGTGGAGATCTCGTTCATCGCGGTGGCCTGTTCCTTGGATCCGGTCGCCTGCTGATTGGCCGCGGCCTGCAGTTGCGTCGAGGAGCTCTGCACCATGCCGACGGCCGTGCCAATTTGTGTCGTCAGGGAGCGCGTGAGGATAAAGCCGGCGACGGCGGAGATCAGCATACACAGCAGGGTTCCGACAACGATGGTGGACTTGCTGCCTGCGGCAGTTGCTTCCGCATCTTCGGCGCGTTGTTTGAGCAACCCGCGTTCCTCCTGCTCCACTTGGGCGAGGACCTGGCGC
>Ga0209131_1000243_pt1 | contig 39526 bp, 39 predicted proteins | sample GraSoi_2013_40cm_FD_185826 | JGI IMG/M metagenome (GOLD analysis project Ga0209131, IMG submission 185826) | Grasslands soil microbial communities from the Angelo Coastal Reserve, California, USA - Sample 9_17_2013_40cm (SPAdes) (version 2) | ecosystem: Environmental > Terrestrial > Soil >...
CCGCGACGACCGCATAGACGACACCGAACACGCGAAAATACGTTCGCGCATAAGCTGCACTCGTCCGACCAGCCCACAAGGCAACCGCTCCCGAGAGCAGATGTACGACGTTGTGCGCGGCGTTGACATGAAAGATCCCGAGCAGCATCTGATCGTTCGTAATGCCGGGCACGAAACCCAGAACGCCGACAGCGAGAAAAACGACGCCAAATAAAATAGCGGCAGTTTTCAGCATACAACCTCCCCTAGATTTAGTGTTTTTCCGTGACCGAACCAGGCAGAGCGTACGACCGTATAAGGGATGACGCAAATGGCTTTCCGACCCCCGAAGGCGGTCGTACACCCCATTGAAACACCGTCCCGATGGGGCGCTTGCGGCACGGCTGGACTACATCTTGGGCCTGCAGCCACTCAGGCGTGCAGGCGCTCCTACCTTCGGGAGCGCCGGGCTGGACGGGCCGTGTTGGCCGAGGGCGCGGAATTTGTGAGCGGCCCCACCTCGCGGACGACGGTCTCGATCGTTGGGCGCTCGCCGCGCACATGACTGTCGATCGCAGCGCGCATGGCGGCTACGTGTGCGGGTGTGGTGCCGCAACAGCCACCGACAATGCGGGCACCGGCGTCAATGGCGAGGGTAGCGTATCTGGCCATCAGTTCAGGCGTGCCGGAGTAGACGCATTCGGTGCCCTGGAAATGCGGAATGCCGCAGTTGCCCTTGACGACCAGCGTGTGCGTTGCACTCTGCATCGCCAGGAGCGTCACCAGAATATCCGGCGCACCGACACCGCAGTTGGCGCCGATGGCGAGCGGTGCCACCGGCTGCCCGGCAATGATTCCATCCAGTTCGTTGGGCAGCATGCCCATCATCGTGCGGCCGGCGGTATCGAATGTGCATGTGACGACGTACGGGAGCCCGACCTGGATCGCGGCCTCGGCGGCCGCGTTCAGTTCTTCCGCCGAGGACATCGTTTCTATCCACGCCACGTCAGCGCCACCGTCGCGCAGACCGCGCAGCTGCTCGGTGAACGATTCTACGGCCGCACCATGGGTGAGCTCGCCCATCGGCACGAACAGTTCGCCCGTCGGTCCCACTGAGCCAGCGACCACTACCGCATGGGCTGCGGAGTCAGCCTCCTGGCGCGCCAGCTCCGCCGCACGCTTCGCGAGTTCATAGACGCGCTCTGCGGCGTGGTGAAGTTTGAGGCGATGCCGATTACAGCCAAAGGAGTTGGTGAGAATAATCTGGGCGCCGGCCGCAATGAAGCGCCGGTGCAGGTCCATGACATCCCCGGGTCGATCGATGTTCCAGAATTCCGGCGGCTCGCCCGCGCCAAGTCCCGCCAGGAAATAATTGGTACCGGTCGCGCCATCGGCCAGGACAACGGACCGGTCTGCAAGGAGTGTGGGCAGTGACATACGCACGCCCGCGATGATACTACGCTGCGAGCATTAGGTTGACCGCGATGACGCCTGATGTTGGGGCGGCTTATGCAGAAGGTGATGCCGGATGCTGGCTTCCGCCACGTGCTCGCCAACCGACCGCTGCTGGTACGATTGTGGGTGCCGGCGTAGTATTGGCCGGCCGCGACGACGACCGCACCGATCAGAACAACAACACGAGGTCTCACATGCCGACAATTACAGCGCTTTATGCAGGACTCCTCGGGCTCGTGTCGATGGTGATCGCGTTCAAGGCTGGGAGGCTGCGCGGCAAGAAGAACATTCCGCTTGGCGACGGCGGCGATCGCGAACTGCTGCTCGCGATGCGGCGTCAAAGCAATTTCGTCGAATATGTGCCTTTGGCACTGATCCTGATCGGCCTACTCGAGCTCAACCACGTTCAGCCAGTGGCCCTTCACGCGCTTGGTGCGGCCCTGGTCGCTGCGCGCGTCAGTCATGCCATCGGAATGAAGATCGACACAATGAAGGTGCCGGCGCGTTTCATCGGCGCGAGCTTGACCGCACTCGTCGTCGTGGTGGCCTCGATCTGGGCCATTGTTGTCGCAGTCTGACCGGCGCGTCCGACGGATGCGCGCTACTGCCGCACCCCGGAAGTCAGAATGAGTGAGGCGCTTGAAGTTTCGGTTTCGATCGGTGCAAGGGTGTACTTCGCGACCAGGCGCGCCGTGTAAGCCCGCGTGCCGTTCCAGGAAGCAAAGACTGCGCAGGCCAGCTTGGTCTGCTCGGATTCCGGTCGCTCGAATGGCTTATCGGCGAAGCGCGCGTGACCGACGTCCTGGCCAGGGGCCACGGGGCTCTCGGTCCCGGACTGCGGTGCATCTTCGGGCCGCGCATATAAATCCATGGCGGCCACTACCGCCCGCGCGGGCAGACTCGCGCAGAGTGTGACCCGCAAGGCCTCCTGCTCGGTGCATTCAGGAGGCGGATCGGCGACGGGGCCAGCGCGCACAGGGCACGGTCCAATCGTTGTCGTCACGGCCACAGCTTCAGACCCACGACGATCAGCGGCCGTGCGCTCCATGGAAGCTTGATCACCCAGTGTGGCCCGTTCCAGTCGCGTCGCCGTCGCGCTGATCTGCGCGATCTGGGCCTCAAGCACATCCCGAAGCGCCAGCGACTCGCGATTCCATCGCGCGGTCAGATACCAGGATAAGGCGAAGCCGCCCACCGCAGCGGCGATGAGAAGCAAGCCCACTGCCACCACCGGGCCGCGCCGCGACTTCTTCGATACCGGAACGCTGCGAGCGCGTTCCGACAGTTCCTTGCGCCAGGCCACGCGCAGCTGGATCAGGGCACCGATAACGGTACCCGTGGCGGCGATGGCCGCAGCCGCCACGCTCTTGTCGAAATCGAATAGATTCATGAGCGGTTCCAAAAGGGCTGCGCAACGCCAGTTCCCCGACCCTGTCGGCCGGAGCCCGAGTACATGGATTGGGGGCAACGGTAGCCGTTGCGGTCAACTTAGCGCCGAACGGCGCCCGGTACTGAGAAATGGCTCCGGTTTCCAGGAAGCGGCATAACGCGATCTTCGTCAAGGCGTTACATGCACTTTCGCGGCCAACGTGGCAACACAACGGCAGTTGTTGCGGCGCATCGCAGTCGTCATGACGGCGTCCGATCCTCCGACGTCAAGATAGCCAGAAAATGGCTAGTGCGGGGCGGCGGCCGGCATGACCCTAAGGTTGCATTCCAAATGCCCCCTATCCAGCCCTAGCCCGCCGCCGCGCCGGGCGGCCCGCTTCACTTAGCGCGTCGGCTCCCCGCTAGTTTGCGGGACCGGCGACTGGCTTCGGCTTCGTCCCCACCCAGGCCCATCCGCTGATCTGCCAGCCGCTCGTCCCCTTCTGCAGGGCGACCACGATCTGCGCTGGCTCTCGCATCGCCACACCCTTGGCTTTAAAGGTGTACACCGCAGGCACGACGACGTAGCCGCGGTCAGCGCTGACGACCACATGCGCGGGCTTGCCAAGCTTGACCGCCTCGTCAGTGCTGCCGGTCGCCTGATCGCTGGCGGCGAGCGCCTTGCTTCAGCTGTCTAATGCATTCGGTCCTGCCCAGACATGCGGCGGAACATCGTCGATGATTGACAGGCCCGCGGGGGAAAGCGCCTGCGCGGCCGCCTTCATGTCCCCCTTATTGAAACCGTCGACGAAAACGCGAACGGGCGCCATAACGTCAGGTCCCGCCACCGCTGCGCCAGCAGCTGCAGAGAACCCCAGCAATGCGATGGCTCCGAAAAGCGCGAATGATTGCATCACAACTCCCCCGGTTGAAGCTTATTTGAGTCACCGAGGATAGCGAATTTGGGCGACACGGGCATTCAGACGGGTCAGCCGGGTTAGATCTATTGAACTGACCACCTTCGAGACCTCAACGAATGGCCGACTATCGGGCTTATTCCCCAGCCGCCGCAGGAAACTCTTCATAGCAGGCATCGTCAGCAATGCAGAGACCAAGAGCTCGGTCGGCGGCACGCCGCAAATTGAGCCGAACGGGATCTTCCTTCCATATGGCAACGAATACGGTGGTAATGGCACGGTGGACGATATCCCGGAGCACTCTTGAGGCCACCATTGGATAAGCGGCGACCCGAGGGTACTCGAACATCTTGCGAATGTAGTTGGCGCTCACGGCAGCCACGGCTCGCCGATCGGCATCACTAGTGCCGCTACGAAGCTCAAATGATTGCGCGGTGGCCTGCTCAAGCAGCATTGACAGGTCCTGTCCAAATTCTCTGAGCTTGTCCTCTGGGCAATCCCTTTGAATCAGGTAAGCCTTGAGCGCGAGCTCGAGCGAGCGGCTGAGCAGGAATTGCAGTGTACGGGCCGAAATGTTGGACCGGCCCCGGGCCGAATAGGCATCGGCCGCAGCAGCAACCGCCATCGCCTGGTTTAACAGGTTGATGCAGGAGTGCCTTTCGTTGTCGGCCGCTGCTGCGCTCCCGGCATCCTTGATCAATCCCCCGTTTAAGCCGGGTGATGAGCCACCTTGCGCAGCCGCGAGTGCACCGTTGGCAGCGTCCCCTTCACGACGGCTGGGTGTCGGGGCTCGCCTGGCAATGCGGCGCTTCCCGCCAGCAACAAGACGGCGGTGGGCGGTCATCTATGATCGCGATTCATTTTTCCCAACGCGTTTCAGCGTCGGTTCGTCCGGCTTCGCCGCATCTACGGACGGATTGACTTTTGACGCACTGGGTGTGCTTTCAAGAATGGACAGTGCAGAAGTATCGGGCAGGTCCTGCGAATCACCGGCTCGCGATCGCGTCCAAACAGCATTTCCCAGAGAGTCGTGTTCGACGCGACCGCCCGGCCCGTCCGGGCGGCGGCGCCAGCTCGGGCGCTTCAGTTTCACAGTATCGACCATAAAACCTGCTCACCTCAAAAAGAGGGTGACTGCAATGGCAAAGCTGCGGAGACAGGCTATTTGCTGCAGTGCCTGAATGCAGCGACTTCAGTCACGCTCGTGCGTTTTTATGGTGCGACGTTCTTCGTTCCCGGACCAGAGGCGACCCCGAATTGTGATCGCCATCACAGGTGAACCGCACTATGTCCAAGGCACATTGCAAGGACCCGACCACGGTCTGTCCGGCGGCGCGTAAAATCGCCCCGGTCCTTTCGGACACCATGGTCTATGTAAATACCCCGCACGCCCGGGCTCATCTCCCCGGCGCGCCTCCAGCCTGCGTAGCCCAAGGCAGCTTAATTTACCGGCCTATATCTCATCCTCCGGACTTGATGCCTGTTTCAGCCCTGGGCGGTTAACCCGTGGCGCGGGCCGGTACCGGGGGTGGCCTGGCGGCGTGGGGTCTAAAGGTTGATGCGATCAAAAAGGCGCCGATACCCATACCGAATGCACCGATGTAGAGCCATCCGTAACTGGCGAATGTGTCGTAGATCAAACCTCCAGCCAGCGGGCCCGTCGCCATGCCCAGACTACCCGCCATTGCCGTTCCGCCGATGATCGTCCCCATCATCCGCAGCGGGAAATTTTCGCGCGCGAGTACTGCATAAAGAGGCATTACACCGGCGTAGACAAAGCCAAACACGGTCGCCACGGCGTAAAACGCGCCCAGCTCACGCACGAAGAAATAGGCCAGTGCGCCGAATGCCTGCAGCAGCAGGCCTGAGACCAGAACGGGTTTCGCTCCGAACCGGTCGCCCAGAAAACCGAATGCGACACGACCGCCCAGGCCTGCCAGCCCTTCCACGCTATAGATCGAAACAGCAGCAACCAGCGGGATCCCGCAACTTATCGCGTAGCTTACCGTATGGAAAATTGGACCAGAGTGCGTGGCGCAGCAAAAAAAATTCGTCAGCAGCAGCGTGATGAATTGCGGCGATCTGATTGCCCGGCCTAAGGTGATCTCTGATTGCGGCTCTTCGCGTAACGCAAGGCCGGCATTGTCGGATTGCAACGCCGGCGGACGACGCACCAGCAGCGCCACTGGAATCATGACGACCGCGGCGAGTGCGGCGAGGATTTGGAGAGACGTTCTCCAATCGTGGTGGGAAATGAGGTGTGCCGCCAAGGGCGACATGGTCATTGGCGCCATTCCCATGCCAGCGGAAACGAGGGACACGGCGAGGCTGCGCTGTGTGTCGAACCAGCCCGTCACGCACGCCATCATGGGCGCGAAGATGGCCGCCGTCGCACCGCCGATCACCAGGCCGAAGATCAGCTGAAACTCAATAAGGGATGTTGCCCGACTCGCCAGCGCCAGGGCTGTGGCCAGGACACTGGACCCTATCAGCACTACCAGGCGCGGACCGAAGCGGTCCGACAGGTTTCCCCAGACGATGCTTCCTACTGCCATGGCGAGAAAACCAAAGGTCATGGCGCTGGATACGCCAGTAATCGACCATCCGGTATCCCGTGAGAGGGGCCGAAGGAAAACAGGCAGTGAAAACATGGCGCCTATTGCCACGCAGCCCAAGAGGCCGCCGGCGGCAACGATCACCCATCGATAGTAGGATCTGCCCATCTTGTGCTTCCCATGCAACCGTTCCAGTTCATTTTAGCGACGAGCGAGACTGCCATGTTCGACACCGACAGGCCCACCGAGCCGACAGGCACGTTGGACGGCGCGTCGCAATTGATGAAATTAAAATAGCGGATGGGCAAGCGCAATTCGAGGAGTCGCAGGTCTCCGATGGCGAGCGGCGCTCGATTGAATCGGGATAATGATTCTAATGTTATGAATCTTAAGAAAACTTAGGTTGATTGGTGGCCGGGGGTCGATCCCGGCATTATCTCAAGGCCGAACTGAGATCGGGCAAAGAGGCAACCTCCCCTCCCCGGAAATGGCCGAGCGGCAGCCTCCACTTCGTAAGCGTCCCCGCAGAAGGACGCCCCGCGGGTGACCGATTTTGACCCGTTGCTACCGCTTGCGAACGGCAGCAATCGGGCAGGACAGCTAGACATCCCGGCGCTAGTCGCTACAGGGGTAAGGTCGCGCGATAATCCTGGTGGAGGTGGTTCTCATGCGACCCGGTACGGCGATGGTGATTTGCCTGTTGCTCCCTGCTGTGGCGAACAGTGCTGTCAAGGAGCGCGATATCAGCTACGAGTCGGGCAGCGTCGTGCTAAGAGGGTCCCTTGCCTACGACGACGCACTCCCGGGCAGGCGCCCCGGCCTTCTGGTGGTGCACGAGTGGTCAGGTCTCAATGAGCACGCACGTCACAGCGCCCGACGGCTCGCGGAAGCGGGTTACGTGGCGCTTGCTCTCGACATGTATGGGGAGGCCAAGCAGGCGCACCGTCCAAGAGAGGCCCTCATGCTCTCGGCGGAGATACGGACCCACCTGCCGCTCATGCAGGCACGCTTTGATGCCGCGCGCGACCTCCTGCGCGCGCAACCAAATGTCGATCCAACACGCATCGGTGCGATCGGCTACTGCTTCGGTGGAGGGGTGGTGCTGGACATGGCGCGCACGGGGGAGGATTTGCGCGGCGTGGTGAGTGTACACGGCGTGCTCGACACTGCAGCACCTGCGAAGGCAGGCGCCGTTAAGGCAGACGTGCTCGTACTCACCGGTGGCGCCGATCCCTACGTGACAAGAGACCAGGTCGGCGAACTTGATCATGAACTTCAAGCCGCCGGAGCGCGCTACAAGATCGTTACCTATCCTGGCGCGAAGCACTCCTTCACCAATCCCGCGGCGAAGGAGTACGGCGGCAAGCAATTCGATATGCCGGGAGATGAGTACAACGCCGATGCGGACCGGCGGTCATGGAGCGAGATACTGGCGTTTCTGGAGAGGGTGATGAAATAAGGCGGACGGACGGCACCCACAACGACCGCATTCCGAGGTTCTACACGGGCAGTCGGCTGACTGCTCATGGCGGAGAGCCGCCCTTTGGGCTCCCGATGAGCGGTCATTGGGCAGGGTACTTGGCGGCGGGCAGACCCGGCGTAGCAGGGATCCGGACGGCATGGCATCAAGAACGCCCGACGCCTGGATGATTTTGGCGGCACCGCTCAACACCAATACACGGCACGATGCCAAGGGATCGCTGACTACTGAGTCAGGGCGCGCAATTTTTCCTTGTCGCTATCGGTCGGATAGTGATGCAGGCCAAGAATGATACCGGCGAGTGTCTTCACGGAACCTGACGCTTTCGGGTCACTTACTATGGCCTCGAGGCTTGGCTTGTCAGCAGCTGCTGTCGTGTGCTGGACGTTCATCAGCGCCTTGGCGACGGTCCGCTCATCCGCAGTCGTTGCCTTGTCCTCTAAGATCTTCGCCAGCGCCTGCTTGTCCACATCACTGGGCGCATGCTGAAAATTCGTCATTATTCCCGCCATGCCCTGCACGGCCTTGCTCTCTGCGGCGTTTGCTAGGTTCGCAGTGAGGCCGAGGAGTAGCACGGTCCCCAATATGCCTATCGAATTTCGCATGGCCATCCTCCTGGGCAATCAGCCCATTCAATATTTTTCGCGACGCCTATCAAGGAACCAGATACTTGATCAAGCGGTAGCGGGGGAGCGTTTTGTTGAACCTCTGTGGTTTGAACTGAGATAGGGCAACGAGCCACCTCCCCTCCCCAGAACTCGCAGACCGGCGACGTCCATCCTGCGCGCAGCCCGTTGGAGAGCGTATCGGGGCGACCGCCTATGCCCCCCAGCGAAGGGTTGTGAGCGACCGCTCCCGGCACGCGTTGAGCTTCGAACGTGTGAGGGGCCGACCCCATCACATCAGTTGGCCACTGCGGATTCAGGCGGAAGTCTCTGCGCCCGAATCCAACTATCCGTCCGGGAGTCCAACAGTTCGAGCGGAAGGACACCGCCGCTCAGCATCTCGTCGTGAAAACGACGGATGTCAAATCTCGCGCCCAACTCCCTCTGAGCACGATCACGCAATTCGCGGAACTTCAGTTGACCCAGCTTATAAGCGAGGGCCTGCGCTGGCCACGCGATGTAGCGATCCGTTTCCGACTGAATGCTAGGCTCATCAATGGCCCCAGATTTTCGGAAGAACTCGACCACCTGATCGCGAGTCCAAGCCTGTGAGTGGATGCCGGTATCGACGACCAGTCGCACGGCGCGGAACAACTCGCTGGAAAGTCTACCGTAGTCGCTCGCCGGATCCTGATAGAAGCCCACCTCCTTGCCGAGCTGCTCGGCGTATAGCGCCCAACCTTCAATGTAGCCCGAGTTCCCGCCATGTTGCCGAAACTTCGGCAGCGCGGTTATCTGCTGTGCCACGGACAGTTGCATGTGATGTCCGGGTATACCCTCGTGATATGCGATTGCTTCGTCATTGATCAGCGAGCGGTTGGCGAAATGCGAAGTGGCCACTGTCACTCGGCCCGGTCGCTGTCCATCAGGCGTGCCGGTCTGATAGTGGGTGGCCATCGCTGCCTGGAAATCCGGGATGGCTTCGACGGTGATCGGAGAGCTCGGGATGTAGCCGAACAATTCCGGCAGCTTTGGCCGCATCTGTGCGATGTACTTACGAAAGTCCTCGAGGATCTGTTCCGCTGAGACCGGCCGGTATTTGGGGTTGGTCTTGAGCGACTCTCGGTACGAGGCGAGATCATCGAAGCCTTCACGATGCGCTATCACCAGCATCTCGGCTTCAATCCGGTCTATCTCGCGCAGACCGATCTGGTGTATCTGGTCTGGAGTCAGCGTGCTGACGGTGGTGCGGCTAACAATATCATTGAGATAGCGTTTTTCACCGCCGGGCAGCGACTCCACAGCGAGCGTAGTACGGCCATGGGGCGCGTACTCCGTGCCAATGAAGTGGCTGAACGCCCGGTATGCAGGCAGAACCTCGTTGGCGACCGCGTCGGTGATCGTCCTGGTCAGGCGCTTCTGATCGTCCGGTGAGATGCCGGCAGGAAATTTTCGGGTGGGCAGCAGGAAGGGATCAGCCTCGATCACGCCGTCACATTGCGCGGGCACCTTCTCGAGCAGGAAGCGCACCGGCATGAGATTGTCTCTCATTCCGGCACGGAGAACCTCTTCGGTCTCGGCAAATGCGCGCGGGATCTGGTGGAGACGAGCGATGTAGTCCTCGTACTGCTTCACCGACTCGAACGGGACGGCCAGCGCCAGATCGGCGAGACTAACATGCGGGCCGTTCATCTGGCTGACGGGCATCTCGTATTCTTTGAAGTTGTAGTCGTCAATGTTCTGCTGCAGCGCGCGCCCAAGCACTTCGTGGGACAGTTCATCCTGCTCTGAGAAGCCGGTCGTTGGAATGGCTCTCAGGTGCGCGAGGAATTCCTGGTCGCTCGCGTGCTCGGCACTGAGTGCTGCCAGGGAGTGTCTGTCCAATTGGTCGTTATACCGATAATCGCCGTAGGCGGTCGCTTGCTCCGGGTGGGCCCTAAGGTCTGCCTGATACCATTCCTCGAACAGCGCGTTCTGAGCGGCGACGCGCGCCCTGACATCGACCATATTGGCGCCAACCGACGCGCAGGCCGCAATGCAGAGGAACGCAACCGCGGAAACGGAGAGCATTAGAGAGCGCATGACGTGGAAGGGTAGCACTGCGCGACGATAACTGCCCAGTCCAAATCGGTGGCGCCGGAGTCGCACCGAACCTTGTGGCAAGCAGCCCTGAATTGGCCTACGCCCCACTGCGATAGTCCGCTCCAGTGCAAGCATCTCGAGCCCTCGAATGCCGCCAACTTGCCGAGAACCGCCATATGGGCTCTCCAAGATTGGTCATTGGGCAGGTATTTGACGGCAGCCGGCTCCGGCGTAGCAGGGAACCTGACGGCGTGGCGCTAAGAACGCTCGGCGCCTGGATGATTTTGGTAGCGGGGGACACTTCCAATTTCGACAAATACCTGACACCAATGGCTGCATCCATAGCGGAATACTCACGGGCAACCTAACGAGCGTCCCACCGGCCACGTTCACAGGGTGTGACGGAGTGATGTCTACGGGGGCCGCCGTGGTCAGACCGCGCGCGGCTGGGCTGGCAATGACTGACCAGTCGCAGGCGTATATCGCGATCCTCGGGTCGAGCGATGGCCCGAATGGCACCGGGGAGCTTGTCATTGCGAACCGTCGAGTGCCGAGGGTGCCGGGACTCCCGGCGGCGACGCCCGCGGAGAGCCGACGCGCAGACGATTAGTGGACGCGATCCGGCACGGCGAACGGTACACGCAGCTTCTGCGTATCCCCGGTCGCCCTGCGGATCTGCACTTCCCGCCAGTGCTTGGACGGATTCTGGGGCATCCGCAGAATTGCCCGGCGAGCCTCTGCAAGCTGGTGTATGAGCAGAGGCTTCAGCTCCTCCATCAGAGCGGCCGCGAATTTCTCTTCCGCGGTCTCGGCGAGCGCCCCGTCGCAGTACACACGGAAGTAGTCCGCATACCGCTGCTCGTAGACCTGCAGCGGCTCTTCCAAGGCGTAGTCCTTCATCAGGTGTTCGGCCAGGTACTGCGTGCACAGATAACTCGAACTGCAGCGCACGTAGTTGCCATGCTCGGCTCGCACGGCGTTGACGTAGTCGCGGGTGCCGTAGAACACTGTGAATAGCCGACAGCGCTTTTCCCCGGTGATCTCGCGATAGCGCAGGTAGTCGAATATCCCCTTGCGGTGCAAGAGTGACAGCGCGGTGGAGCGCAGAGCCACCACCTGGCTGTCGAGGTGCATTTGCCCGGAGACGCTGCGCATCAGCCGATCATGCTCCGCTTCCCAGCGGAGATAGGCTTGCGGGTGTCCCAGGATACGGCTGGCAATCAGCGTATCGGCCGATGATTTGAAGACCGCCGCCATCTCCACGCGCGCTTCCGATGCCTCCATGATCCGCGCGTGTGTGTACGGACGACTGACCATGCGTCACCTCCCGTCATCTTGCGTGGAGTGTTATGTCAAAAGCAGAAAACTACCGCAAGCCGTTGATGCCCTGAGAAAAGGCTAGGGAATTTCCCGAGAGGCTTGCCTGCCAGGGCCGGAGTACGCGCTCAGTTGTTGTTGGGATTTGCCGACCTGTTCCGCGAGGTGCAGTGGGTATACTGCAGGCGCCGCAGCGCAGCACTGCATGGAAGCCTCCGCGCACCGCTCGAACCATTCGCCGCCGCGACGCTCATCGGCGAACCGCCGATGCCAGTACCGCTCGATCCCATACGCATCACACGTATTGCAACTGCCAGGTGTTCGGTAGTCCAATCAAGAACGGGATACACGTGGCCCACATCAATGCCTGCTGGATCTCAGAGTGGATCGGCGACATTGTGCCCGCGGCCAAGGACATCGGCGCATAGGGTCTGCTCGAGGAACTCGATGGACTTTGCGATGTACGTGCGATCGCCGAGCAGCAGAACCCTCGCGTACGCGGGCTCGTCACAGAGTAGCCTGGCACCGTGGACGCCAATTGCACAGGCGCCTATTATCCGACTGTCATCCATGGGTGCGTGGCGCTGGGTTGCCGATTATCCATTGCGGATGGAAATTATCGCGTGGCGCACGCGGTTGCTTCCAGAGCCCTCGAGGAGCCGCTGTGGACTTGGTGATACCGAAATTTCGAAGCGGCCAGTTGTCGCGTCAAAAACCAGGTTGGTCGCTGTTCCCAATAGAGCAGTTATCCTGGGCCGTCGCGTCGCGTAGCCAAACAATCGTAATGATTTCTCCTGTAGAGCGAACTTCACCGTAGCGGTCAGTCGGTTTGGCTCGTCCACTAGGAAGGCGATGCGTTTCTTGCCGTCCGGCACCAATTTACTCTCGTCACCGAACAGCGCAATGCCCGCGCGTGACACAGAAGTCAGCACATAATAGGCCGTGCCGTTTGGACCAAGATCAATATTGATCACCTCCGATTGTGCTAGGCGTCGCCCGCGTCCGGACCGTGAATCATACAGATACGCGTCGCCTTTCATTCCCACCTGCGCCGCAGTGACCGTGGCCTTGGTGTCTTCCGACGCACGGCTGAAGGCAAATACATACGAGGTTAGCAGGCCGCCGTGATTGGTATGGGCCGCAGCCACCATGGGTGGGCTGGAGTCACCAGCAGTCCGCATACTGGACTCCAACGAATCGGTAGTGTACGCGGCGTCGACCGGCAGTAGCGGCAAGTCCGGCTTGACGATCATGCCGTCGGTGCGCACCGCCCGCATCAGGTTTTCTTTGCTTTCGGTTCCGATCCTATCGCCGATTCCGACCATGCCTGCCGATAGAGTCGCGACAAGCAGGTTATCGGCCTCGGTACTCATGAATACGTCGGTCCACGGCCAGATGCCGAGCGCACTGGCCAGGCGCGATGCGTACAGGAAATTAGCCCATTTACTCCGCGTCAGTCGATCATCGCTGGTGCGAATAGTCGTGACATTATCGTAATGAGCGCTCTGAAGAAAATAGCGCGGCAACGCCATGCAGTATTGCAGTGACAGTCCCTTGGCGCGCGCAGTGCGCGCCATTCCGTCTGTAAATGCGTCACCCACCTTGGCCGTGGCGGCAAGCGCGGGCGAGTTCTGGTAGATCACGTTCAGCCAGTCCTGCTCATAGGTCACCACATTGGCCGAGGAGATATACGTCATGATCTCGTTCCACCAACCCGGGTCGACTGCCGCAACGCCCGAGATGTCGTAGTGCTGGCGATAGGGACTTTCTGGATCAATCCAACGATTGTGGGTGATCAGTGGCAGCCCGATTTCCTTCTGAAATCGGGCGAGACCCAATGGAAAAAGAACCGGGTGCGCCTCGTACTTAAGAAGACCACCATATCGGTTCCATTCACCGGCCGGCAGATTGGGGTTTTTCGTATGCAGAACTTCGCCGCCGGGCCCTGTCAACGACTTGAAGTACCACCAGCTGTCGAGCTGTAGGTAACCAATGGGTATTCCCTCATTGCGGTATCGCTGAACGACCGTCTTGAGCGTATTCGCGTAGCCGAGTTGCCGATCATAGTCGTAGTAATAAGCGGCTCCGTTGTCGGTCCAATAGCCCAAATAGCGCAAACCGACGTCGGCGTCGTTGGCGGGACGAGTCTTGCCCTGCAATGTGGTTATGGCCATACCCCAGGTGTCCCAGGTGGCGTTCACCCCAATTCCGAAGGCCATAAGAGTTGTGTGGGCGAAGTCCGCGGGCAGATCGGTAACCTGCGCGTTGAGGCCGCTCGTGATCTCGGTAGTCCCATCGCCCAACATGCTCGCGATCATGAAGTTCGATGCCGGCGACAGCACTATGGCATGCAAGGCATCGTCAAAGAGCAGCCATGGTGTGCCCGTCTGCTCGAGGGTAAAACTGTAGGGAGCGAACACATCGTTCTTGTAACTAAAGTGATGGAGATTCTTCGGAACCTCGGTAAAATCTGGAAAGCGGATATCGGCCGCATCGGTGACGGGATCGTTGGACGTGATTCTGAACAGCACTACAGCGCGGTCGGCGTATGTTCGTATAGTTCCACTAAGTGGCACCCGCTGACGCCAAGTGAATTGCAGCTCCCGGTAGGCGCCAAGACGGTCGCGTCCGTCAAGAACTTTGATATTTGACGCACTATCGCCCAGTCGGCCTGCGAAGGCCCAATTCAGTTCCTGGCTGCGCACTTCATAACGGCCAGAGCTCTCATCGACCGTGGCGATAATGCCAGCTGCGCCTTCAATGAATGGATGCGCGGCATAGCAAGGCAGTGCGCAGAGTGTTAGAGCAGTCATGAGCCGTATGCGTGGCTGCCATAAGGAGAGAGCGGCGCTCCGCCATGCAACGGCTCGACTGGGCACGTTGCCTCTACAGTTGATGATCATTGTATGTGCCTCCTGTAACCCACCGGATTGGGGCGCCGTAAACCGGCGTTGAAACTTGACAGGAGTCTCGGCCTGAACTGCGTCGAAGTCTAACCAAATCACCATGCAGCCCGCGGCGCCGATCCGGGCTCCGAATCAGTCGATGAGTCTGCCGAAACAGAGGTCGCCCAACGCGTACGCGCACTGAAACCAGAAGACGATGTCGGCGAATGCGATCTCATTCCATCCGACTTCTTGTTGGAGGTTTGGTTTCAGAACGCCGATGATCTTAAAGTCGACATAGTTGATCGCAGTTGCCGCAGACATCAGGCCGCAAATCAGCCAGCGAAAGCGGCCGATCGACCTCTTAATGCCGGTCAATGAGCGAAATCGAGAGCGCCGTGACCAACGCGTTGCCTATCTTCGGTCGAAAGTCGATCAGCACCCCATCGCCATGCGAAATGGCATCGAAGGAGCGAACCACGCCTTTCAGCTTGCCACCGGCCGCCGCGTAGATATCGAAGTTCTTGAGCGCGGTCGCCCCATTGGCGAGCACGTCGAACTCTCGCACGCCGGCCTTGTCGGCCGCGGGTTCCGCGAAATGCAGGGAAACTCGGTAGCGTCCGCTCGGGACCGGCACACGATACGAGAATGCACCTTCCCTGAAACTGTCGTAAAGCCCGGCATCCTTGCCGGCCACCGTAGCCCGCTCCGACATCGGCGTATCAGGGGCGTTGATGCCACGGCCGTTACCCCCCGTGAAATAAGTGTCCGAGCCGTAGCGCTCCCCCGCTTTCGATACGTACCCGGACATATTTCCGGCCTTGATGCGCACTTCGTCGAGCGACCCGGAGTATGTCCACTGAATCGCATCGGACAGGGTCGTCCCGGCGATAACCGCAGTCGCGAGCAATGCATTGGGCCCGAGATGCAGGCGCACCGCATGCCACAAACACACCCCGCCCTCGCAGGGCACCAGACCTTGGTCCTTGTCATTCAAACGCAGCCGAACTCGCGCAGCATTGCTGTACGCCTTCACATCGACTACACCATACGGCCGATCGACATAGCGCCGACCGACCAGGTGCAGCGTTGGCCGGCTGCTCCAATTGGCGCGGTAGAAATAGAATGCGTCCTTGCGGGTCAGCCGATCATAGCTGACGAGTCCCTTGTCGTTGATGTCCGTAAGATCGCCCTCGCGGCGCGAGTCGCTGGAAAAATCGAACATGTTCCAGATGTATACGGCCCAGAGATACCCGCGGCCGCGCAAGGCGCTCCAGGATGCTTCGTGGTACCAATTCTGGAATTCCTCTGGATGCGGCCGGCCATGCGGGTTGATCGGCCCGCCGGCCGGGTCATCGGTGTGTTGGGAGAGCGCCGCACCCGCCCCGAATTCGGAGACCGCGATCGGCAGGGCAGGATGACGCGCATGCGCCTGATCCAACATCGCGCCGAAATTGTCGAATTGTCCGGTGTACCACCCAAAATAACGATTGTAGCCGACCGTATCGGCGATTCCGACGATGGCGTCGCGCGATACGTCGCCGCCGGCCGCCGCGGCCGCGTGTGACGCGAAGCCCAATTCGCAGCAGTCGGCGAAGGTCGTGAATCGTCCCGGATCTTCCTGCTTGGCGAGCGCCTGCAGGGACCTCAGCAGCTCCGCGGGTCTGCTCGGACCCTTGAGTTGGTTGGCGGTGAGATCGATCTCGTTGGCCATCGACCAGACCGCGATTGAGGGATGGTTGTAATTTTGACGAATGAGTTCGATGAACTGCTGCCGCGCGTTGGCGGCGAGCGCGTCGTTCGCGGGCGAGCCGTCGAATGACACTTTGTTCACCAAAGGAATTTCGGCCCAAACCACGATCCCCAACGAGTCCGCCAGTTCGTACGAGTACTGATCGTGCTGGTAGTGAGCGAGTCGAACGGTGTTGCCGCCCATGTCTTGCAAGAGATCGAAATCCTGCGCCTGATCCACGTGCGAAATCGCCCAACCTTTGAGCGGACGGTCCTGATGCATGGACGCACCCTTCAGGAAGAGATGTTCCCCATTGAGAGAGAATCCTTTTCGGGAATCGAAATCGATGGAGCGCAGGCCGAGTGGCTGCGCCAATTGATCGAGAAGTACACCCTGGGTCGATCGGATTGTGATGACGAGCTTGTAGAGGTACGGATCCTTGGTCCCGCGCCAGAGCCGAGGGTGTTGCACGTGCAGGATGTACTCGATCCCGACGGGCTGCGCCGGCGATAGCGACACCTGGCTAGACCCCGCGGCGACGACCACACCAGCTTTGTCTTCGATGCGGCTCTCGACGGTGACCCTCTGAGGCGTCGGGCCGTCGTTGACCAGCTTGGTGGACGCCCGCACGATCGCGGAGGCCGAGTCGAGGTTCAAGGCTCTGGCGTACACCCCCGGGCCGCCGTAATCCAGCATGTCTACATGCACAGCGTCGGTGGCGATCAGAGTGACGGGACGGTATATGCCGCCGAACATGAAGAAATCGCCCGACAGCGGGATGACACTTTCCGTCGTTGAACCGGGCTGGGGCAGGCTATTGTCGGATTTGACCACCAGAAGATTCTCACCGGACGGGTCGATGGCGGCCGATGCGTCGAAGCGGAATCGAGAAAAGGCACCGGCGTGCTTGCCGAGATAGTGTCCGTTCACCCAAACATCAGCGACGGTGCCGACCCCGTCGAACTGAAGAAAGTAGCGCTTGTTGGCCAACGAGGGAGGCATGCGGAATCGAAGCCTGTACCAACCCACGCCCTGCACGGTGTTCGAGAGGGACGAACGTTCGGTACCCGCGTTGCCCAATCGATTCCAGGTATGCGGAAGCTCGATGGCGGTCCAAGAGGAATCATCGAACGCGTTGCTCTCGATGCCGGTCAAACCCTCCGCTTGACGGAATCGCCAGCCTCGGCTTAATTCCATCGAGACGCGCGGCTCGCCGGTTGTGACCTCCTGCCCGGTTGCCGGCGCCGCGCGGGACTCGAGCGCCGCAGCGGTGAGCGTCGCGCACCCGATGGCTGCGACCAAGCCGACGACCGACCACGGACGCGAATATCGGTCAAGCGTCATATCAGGGGGTATCGATATATCCCCCACAACGAGCAAGACGCGTTCAGGCCGGATCGGTGTCCCTTGTGGGGAGACTGAACGCCAAGCATAGGCGCAAGTCGTAACGTCATCGATCGACCTCCCAACCGAAGTCTCCTTCGGCCTTTCCAGAGCGCTTTCGCGTACTCCGGGCGCGACTGGGAGCACGATGGCTACGAGGCAGCCCGGTCGGGGGTAATCGCTGTTCTGGAAATGGGTGTACAAGCGTCGGCAACCCATGATGGGTCTACAACTGGCACCTCAATTCCCGGCGACTTGAACTGCTTGAGCTGCTTCAACGAGACGCCCGTAATATAGGAATTCATGGTCTCCGCCATCTCGATATTCTGGCGAAGAAGAGCCAGGTCTGCGGGCGCGAGCCTGCCGGGATCGCCTTCAATCACCTTGATATTCGAATAGGCGGTCAATTCCCACGCTTGCCACCTTCGGAGGCTCTCAAGCGAGGCATACACAATGCTTAATTTCCCTAGTTCATCGCGGGGGAAATGCGTCGGCGTCTGAGACGCTTGCTCGGATTGCCACAGCGCGTCGGCCAATGGGAGGCCTACGTTGGGGTTCGTGTTCCCGATGGGCTCGACCACGTGGTGCGCGGCGACAGCGTCCACGACGTTCCGGAGCATTGTCAGGCGCTTGGAGACACATACTCGCGTCGCCTGTCGCAAGACAAAGTACTTGCCGTTGTTGGTCGTTTCTGCATGTAGAGATTCCCGTGCCTGTTGGACTTGCTCGCGCCAGTGGATCGCTTCGACCGTCTGCTCGAGTCCGACGGCGATTAGAAGGCCGATGACGATGGTCGCTATATGGATGAAGAAGGCCTTCCAGGTGTGAATGGCTTCGTGGAGAGCGTGGACGTCAAGCATGGCCGCTGGTTTCTCCGAGCTGGAACGGTTTTCGTCAACTGCGGGTAGTTCGTCGTCGGACGGTGCTTGCAGCGAAGTTCCTGCACCGGTCAGGTCGGACGGGGTCGCCTTCGTCTCCTCTTTGCACCGTCCGATATCCAATGGATTGTGCCCTTCCGATTTTCGTCCGGACCATCATTGCGGATAGCAAGACACCGAGCAAGCGCAGTGACGGGTACAGCCTTAGGAGACTGCTTTTAGGCGGCCTGAACTCCGCGCTATATGACCGACGTGGGCCGCGAGCTCCTTTACGGGCTGACCGAGAGCGGTCGTTGGCCAGGGTGCTTGGCCAAACGGCTCAGACTTATAGGGGGATCCCGACGGAAAAGCGTCAGGAGCGCTCGACGCCGGCGGAAATGGTAGCGGGGGCAATGATTGGATCCATCCCCGCTGGGTGAGCCTCGCAAAATCAGGCAATTAGTCGGCGCTGTGCTTCAAGCTCCTGCTGCAACGGGAGCGGCGTGCCATGCACGTCATATAGTCCCGGCTGGGCCTGGCGCATAGCCTGGTCGAATGCCGCCATGCTGGTGCTCTGGAATGGTGGCACCTGAAACGCGGGCTGCGGCGGCGCTACTGGCTCAAGGCGGCCGGCCGAATCGGGGCCATCGGCTACTACTACTGGCGGCAGGCTAGATCTGCGCGCCTCGAGCGTCGGGGTCAGAGCGTAGCTCTCCTCGGGTCGTGCATGCAGCCACGCCACAAGGGCGGAGAAGGCTACCCCGATCCAGCGCTTTGCCTCAGCGACCATGGCGCGATTGTACTCCGGCCATCATGTTTGCCCAGACGCAGTGCAGGCAACGTGCAACACGTTTGCGGCCCAGATTGCTGGCTGGACCTTGACCTCCGGCCCTCCTTGACGTTCGTAGACGTAGCGCCACTGAAGGAAGACGCTCGCCAGCTCGCGCAGCGTACTTTCGAGCATCGCGCGTGTGCCGGGCGGCGTCACCTTCAACCTTGCCGCGTCGACCGCGGCAACGCCTCCTGCGGGGAGTTCTCCGAACAGTTCCGATAGATCGTGCCCCTTGAGAGTCGCCCCGTGGATCTGGCCTAGAGTCTTCAGGTACAGCTCGATCGAGAAGGTGAGATTCACGACAAAGGGGGCGATCGTGAATCCGCTGCTCGGCTTCCGAGTGAGGTCGGCGTATAGCAGGGCTGCCACGCGAGAGAACGAGTCGGCCTGGCGGAACATGGCCTGGGCCACTGTCACTTCGCGGTACAGGCCTTTGTCCTTGAGGTACTGCCGGGCAACCAACACGTCCGCTGCGCGATCGCCCGTCCTGGGGACTTGGCCAACCAGGACTCCGTTCAGGTACAGATCCTTTGGCTCCCCCTGCCGCTGCCCTGCCTCGGCAAAGGCCTGCTCCGCCGCTTCGGCCGGAGCGGCGGCTGTGGCCCTGCGCTCGACCTTCGCCTTGAGCGCCAGAAAGTCAGCCTCGGAAATCTCGAAGCCCTCGTCGCGTGCAACATTGAGCGAGAAAGGCCTGCCGCCCCGCACATCGAACGCCAGAACTGAGCCACCACCGACTGGCGAGAGCAGCGCTGCGACAGGGATGTCGCCTGGCACGTCAAATGCCCGTATCGACACGCTGCCATCGGGCGAGGGAAGGGCCGCGACAGGGATGCCGCCGACGTCCCAGTAGATTGGATCCTTGCCGAAGATCGGGGCGGTCATTTCAGCACGGCCACACGCGCCAGAGCTCGCGCGCCTGCCCCATCACTTCGGGCGTGTCTGCAAAATCGTCAGTAACGGCTGGTGGAAAAGCACGGCGTCGATCCGCATGGCCTCCAGTGTGTCGGCAATCTGCTCGAGGGCGAAATAGCTGCGCTGCTCCCACGCGGTGGCCTCGCGCTGCGTCCGCCTAGATTCCGTGATCTTCGCGACTTCATAAGCCATAGACCCTCCTATTTCGGGCGAAACTAATCACGTTCGATTGTCACGTCGTCAGAACTTCCACGCCCTGCACAGCTCCCGGCGCATCGCAGCCACGAAGATCGGCAGTGCGTCGTTGAGATCCACACCGCGGCCGCCGGGCAGCTGGAACGAAGCGTTGAAGGCCTTCGCCACGTAGTAGTCCGCGACGGCCTTGCAGCCCTCACGGTAGGCCCGGCGAGCAGCGCGCAGCTTCGCTGGCGACGGCATTGCGTCCGAAACTGGTAATGCGACGACCTCACCCATGGGGCGGATCCGGTCGCCGAGTATTGTCGACGACGAGTCGTATCCCGCGACGGCGCATGGCATCGGGGTTGTGCTCAATTCTTGGATCAGTGACACCGACGTAGCCGTCGAGCAGCCGGTGAATCATGCGGCCGTTGTCCCGCCACAACCAGCTGTCACACGGTCCTGCGCGCGCCAGGTCATCGAGCTCCACTGCCGTAACCAGTTCTCGATCGAGCAGGGTCCGCGGTGCGCCAATCCAGATCGTGTGCTCTTGGGACCACCACAACGGACAGCTGACGATTGCCCCGGGGCAAGCCTCGAGTCGATTGAATGGATCGACAGTGAAGTCAGACGGGACGCCGGGAAGTGAGCGCGCAAGAGCGAGCGAGCGGAGGCGCCGCTCGATTCGCACCTTGCCCGCGTTCACACCGTACTTCGCGTTATACGCCCTGATAAACCGATTGCCGTGCGAGTCCACGCATCGCTTGCCTGGGCCGCCGCGGAGCGCCATTTCAGGTTCGATCGCGCCGGCCGCGACGAGCTCCTCGGGGTAGCCGAAGGCGCTGTAATACACTTCGCTCGGAGAAGCGTCGCACGTCACCTCGACGCGTTCAAAGGGCGCCAGCAATCGCACCCGCTCGCCGTTGACGCTCGTCGGCTGTTGCGGTGCTGTAGACTTGAGTTCAGCCAAAGCCATCACTCCTGTTGTTGACTGTGGTCAGGCGCTCGTCGGTGTTTCCGCACCGGCGGGTGCCGCTTCTCTCACTCGATTCCGGCGGGCGGCCGCACCAAGCGCTTCAACTTGTCGTCGTTTCGGACGCGATAGACGGCGAGCACCCCGCGCTGATTGCGCAGAACTGCATACCACTTACCCCCGTGCTTTTCCGCCTCCGAACTCGTGGCGCTCGGCTGATCGCTCCCACCAGAGCGAAACCAGGCGGCCTTGGCCCGCCGGATAATATCGTCCTTGTCGATCGCCATTGTGTGCTACCTCTGTCCGTGGAACATACCACGAGGAACAGATAGGTGCAACTTTGCCAGTTAGGGGACATTCCTCTTAGGCGCGCCCAGGAGCTCGCGCGAGAGTGCGGCTAGTGAGTGCCGGGCTTCTTCTGAGGGCCACGAACCCCCCCGCGCTTCAGATACTCCTCCGCCTGGCGCTCAGCGGCCTCGATGTCGCGGTCCAGTTCCGGACCCGAGCGTCCGGGTGGATCAGGGTAGTAATCGCCGCGGCTTTCGGCGAGTCGCTGAACGTCTGTTGCCAGCTCGAGCGTCGCATCGGCGTTTTTCTTCGCCCAAACCCGGTTGCCGCGCTCCTGGCAAGTTAGATCAGCCGGCTGCTTGCCGGCGCCTGGCCATAGGTCGGGGTCGGCCTCCTCGATGGCCAAGTCGAGCAGCTCCTCGGCAAGCGTAGCCAGCCGCGCGCGCTGTCCCGGTGTCATAGCGCCGCGGCTGCCTGCAGGGCGGCAACGAGCTCAGGAATCTGCTCGAGCGGCACGCTCACGCCCTTGCGGCAAGGTGCGTACTCGGTCTGGCCATCGGGCAGAAACCAGATCCGCACGTCGACTCGGTCTCTGCCTCGAAATGTCTGACGCATCACACGCACCTGCTCGCGATCGCTTCGGGCCAGGATGGCGGTCGGCTCGTTGCTCACTTCAGGCTACTCCGGTCTATCCCGTGCGCTTCGCAATAGGCCGAGATCCAGGCCTCGAACTCCTGAAGGTGCGCCTCAGCGGCCGCCGCCGCACGCGCACTCTTCAGGTCTGGAAAGTGCTTGATCTTAGCCGGCATGCGGTACGGGAGCTCCGCGTCGCCGAGCGCATAGGCGTACAGCAGTTGCACACTGCCAAAGGTGATCGGCTCGATCGTGGTGCTCGGAAGCCCGAGGAGCACACCGGCCTGCGCTGAATCTAGCGCTGACAGATAGGCCATCGCGCGATCCTTAAACGGAAGTACCGCAAGCGCCTCCGCGTCACGCTGGATCTCGTCTGAGGCCATCGACAGCACCTGCCGAAAGACGCTCTCGGCGGCGATCCACGGTGTATTGGACAGTGCACTCATCGCTCAATGCCTCGCTGTGGGCGCTGTCGGTGATTCGGGCGCGATCTCGCCCTCGAGCTCGTTGACCAGGTGGCGCAAGTAAAACAGATTCTGACCCGGGATCAACCGGCGCAGCTTGTGCACATCGGACGCGCTTACATCACCGTCGGCCAGGCGCTTGGGCCAGCGACTCATGTACGCATCGGCAATGGTGCCGGCCACCGGACCGCCGAGCGTCTCGATCGGTTGGCGGTCCGACCAGCGCGACAGATCATCCGCGCCGAACTGCCACAGCGCCGGGAAGATCAGGTCTCCGGTCCAGGCGAGCACGCCGGACTTGTCGACCACTTCCATCGCGAAGCGCGTCGGGTCGGCCTCGATCGGCTGATCGCTCGTGAGTTGCTTCAGGATATAGACCGCCGAGCCCGTGCCGAACATCGCAAGCGTGCCGGCGATCATGCGCACATCGCCCTGGCGCCAGCCCTGCAGCATCGGGACCAGGAGCCTCGATGAGCTGGCCAGGTTGAAGCTCTTGAACTGCAGCAGGCACTTGCCCCACTCGCTCGAGTGCACCCGCGGGAGATCGCCCACGCCTGGAGTGATCACGGCCACATCGGCCTCGCGCACGACCGCATTCTCGAAGGCACGCGCCGCTTCCTGGTCCGTCCACTTGTCCGACTGTCCGAAGCGCAGGCCTCGGTGCTCAATGCCGTGCACGCTCGCCTGAGCGGCGACGCGCTGGAGCATCGCATCATCGAGCCCGAGCGATGCCGCCCGAGCGCGCATGAGACGCGAGACCCGCCCGCCCCGCGCCAGCGCCTGAGCTGCGGCCAGGAGATCGTCCTGGGACATAACCGAGGCCCACGACTTGAGCGCCGCATTCCAGGGCGACTGGAGCGAGGCGAGCGAGAATGCGTCTGACAGCCGGCGCATGACGCGCTGCTCGGCGAAGCTCGAGGCCTCGCCCAAATCGTTGAGCAGCACGCCGCGGGAATTCATCACGACATCGAGCCCGATGCCCAGGCGCCGAGCCTCTGAGCGCGCCAAGCCAAGGGCCTTGATCGAGGTGGCGAGCTTTACGCCGGAGGCCGCCATTTTCGGCAGACCGTAGATCATCAGCGTGCGCGCCGCGTCGGTAAAGGAGCTGATGAACTGCCCACCGAGGAGCCGCATGTAATTTTCCGCTCGAATGAAGCGGGCCGCTCGCACGAAGAAGTGCCCCGGGTCCTTGGGCGCCCCGTAGGTGCCGTAGATCCGATCGCGCAGCGCGCCGAGGTCCTTCAGGTCCCGCTCCTCGCGGGCCGTGAGGCGCTGGATCGCCTTTTCGTCGCCGGCGGCCAGCGCCTGGCTCTTGAGGATCGCGTACTCGTCGGTGACGCGCCCGATCGCCTCCTTCATGTCCCGAGACCCGAAGCGCTCGGTCATGGCGACCTCGGGCCCGAGGGTCTTGAGGTACGCCTGCGTGAGCGAGTCGATGTCATTTACCAGGAAGGGCTCGAGGTGCTCATCGGGCAGGTGGAGCGTGCGCTCCTTGAGGCGTCCGGACTTCGGGACAATGCCATCGAGCGCGTGAAGGTCGAGCGTGCCGCGCTCAGATCCCAGGACGTTCCTCGTGACCTGGTGCGCGATGTCGAGCGCCTCGGTGGATTCCACGCCCTGATTCATGAAGCCGCGGCGCAGGAGCTCGAGCCAGCCTTTCTGGTCGGCGCGGATCTTGGCGACGTTGTACTGGCGCAGCAGATAGCTCGTCGCGCCGGTCACATGATCGGTCAGATTGAGCAGTCCCAGCTTCACCGCCCGAGCCTTCAGCGGATCAATGACGAAATAACGCGTTTTGCGGGCTGCTGCTGCCACTTCCGGGATGAGGGACTCATCCCCACGCCTCATCGCGTAGCTGACCTCCTGGTTGAACCTGCTGCGATTCAGGAGGGGCTCGCCGGCGGCGCCCGCGCGCTGCCGGTACGCCTGATAGAGGCGCCCTCGCTCCCGATAGGCCTCCCACCAGGAGCCCATCAGGCGCTTCAGGTCCGTCTCGACCGCCTGCGGCGTGGCGATGCCCTCGAGGTTCTTGTTGAGCAGGTAGGGCGTCTCGGAAAGCTCCTGCGTGAGCTCGCGCGCGCTCTTCGCCGGGCTGGTCATCAGGCGCAGCTCCGGGCTCGGGCGCCCGATGGTCTGCGCGATCGTCTCACCGCCCGGCGCGATGGTCTCCTGAGCGAGCGTGGTACGCTCGCCGGCCGCGGCTGCGCCGAAGGATTGCTCGGCAGGATTCGGATTGACCACCAGGTCGGGCCCGAACTCCTGATTGAACGAGTCGGTGAGCTTGGCCGCTTCCGGTTTCGGGATGCGGCGCATCAGCGTGGCGCCGAGAATCCCCGAGAGCAGTGTGGCGCCAGCGATGTTGAGGGCCCCCTGCCCTGGCGTGCGCGTGGCCTGCGTCGCCTGCAGGCTCGCCTCGACCGGAACCTCAGCCAAGCCGCCCTTGATCGCTTGCCGACCGAAGGCCGCGGCGCGCGAGCCGGCTGCCTCTTCGCCTAGGCCCGGGACCGCCAGCGTGGCGAGCAGCACCGGGTCGGTCATGCCGGCGGACAGCGAGGCGGCAAAGCCCTTCCAGCCGGCGGCGTGGAGCGTGCGCTGGTCGGCCTGCTCCTGGTCAATCTGCCGCTTGATGCGCTCGACCTGGTTGGGCGAGTGCGCGTCGATGAACTTGTCGGCCTGCATGGCATAGCCGGTGTCCGCGATGGAGCTCAGCGCATCGAAGCCCGGCACTGCCGCTTCATCGCCCTGCACCGCCTCCTGGCGCGCGATGAAGCTCGAGAGCGAATTGTTCTGCTCCCAGGCGGCGCTCAGTGTGTCCGCGAGCGAGGGCGGCGTCTCTTCGGGGAGCTTGGGCAGATCGATGCGCGTGCCAGCGATCGAGTGCGGGTCTGTGACCATATCGGCACTGACCACCGCCATTACAGCGCCCCGATCGAGCCCGAGGGGCTGGGCTGCGCGTTGCGCTGCGCCTTCAGTATCCCCTCTAGTTGGAGCTGCTGCTGCGCGGTGGCGCGAGCCTTGGCGACAGCCGCCGCGCGCGCCTCCCGCACCTTCGCCGTGAGTTCCGCCGCGCCGGGCAGCGCGTAGCGCTCGGGCAGCACGCTGATCGTGCCGGTCTTTGGATCGGTCTCGATGAGCGCCCAAGACAGCGGCAGCGCCTTGCCATCAATGGGCGAGTACGCGCGCGATTCGGTCGCGGCATCGGCGAGGAGCGTGATGTTCGGTGCGCGCTCGCCGTAATGGTTCAGCAGGTCGCTGTGCACCTCATCGGGCGTGATGCCGAAGCGCTCGGGCGGGTAACGCATGATCTCGGCTTGCCCGTTCACTTCGCTCCGGCCCCAGCGGGACTGCAAGTCCTGGTACGCGAGCATTTGCGCGCGCTTCGGGTCGCCCTTGGTGGTGGCGCTGTACGTGTCGGCGAGGAGGTTGAAGTCTGCGACCATGCCGATCGGCGGCTTCGGCGTGCGCGCGAACAGGCTCGTGTTGTAGTGATCGTCGCTCTGAAGCATTTTGAGCAGATCGGCGCCCGGGTCTTTGACGGTCTTGCGATAGACCTGCTGCTGCAGCTCCCGCTCCTGGGGCGTCGTGCCGAACACGGCTTTGCGCACGGCCGGCACAGCAAGGATCGGGGGCGTGCCGGACTTCACCATGTCGGCGACCTGGAGCCCGAAGCTCTTGGTCTTCTCATCCAGGTACTCGAGCACTTGCGGGTTGCGCTCCGTGAGCTGCTGAATGACGCCCGCGGCGTTGGCTCCGGCGATCGGGTCAGGCGTCATGGCGCTAGTACGGAGCCACGAATCCACTTCGCTCGGTACAATCCCGGTGCGTGTCGCCGTGTCGATCGCGGCCGATCGCCACTCGGGGCTCCCCTCCGCGAGGCCGGCGCCACCGGTGCGCGCACTGAAGAGCGAATCGACGAAGTTTCGATGCTCGGCGTCCTTCGGATCGAACAGTTGCCCCTGCAACAGCCGCTCCTCGAGCGCCATGGCCTCCGCATCCTTCGCCGCCTGTTTTTCCTGCAGCGCGGCCCCGCGCAGGGCTTCCTCCTCCACGTGATCTCGGCGCGCGAGCACCTGGCTCAGTAGGGTGTTGCGGCGGTTAACGTCGATCTTCTCGGCATAGAAGCCGTCGGCGGCCGTGAGGTCGTGCTCCATGACCTTGAGTGCGGGGATCGAGTCGCGCGCGGCCAGGTACCCTTCGGTCGCGTGATTGAGCCAGTTCTGATCCTTGAAGTTCTGGAGCTTGCGCGCGACCTGCTCCTCGGGCACGCCCGCCCGCCTCGCCACCTGGGCGAAGATCTCCCCCTTCGCATTCAGCAGATCGATGTTCGCGCCCGGCAGGCCGCCCTGCTTCTGGAGCGTGTCGAGCCCGAGGTCGAGCCGCGTGTCACCCGAGGCCATGAACTGGTTGTGCGCGGCGACGGCTACATAGTCTCGATTGTCGGCCAGCACGCGCCTCTGTATGCCGGCGGAGAGTTCCTGCTGCGCCGGCGTGCGGTTGGGCAGATTTGGTGCCTCAATCCTCGCGACCTGCTGATCGTATTCCGCCGTAGCTTCCTCCGGCGCGAGCTCCCCGGTGGAGACGCGGTCTGCGATCGTTGTGGCCGCTTCCTTCACGCGCAGCACGTAGTCCTCGTGCGCATTGATCGCCCGCGCGGAGTTGAGCGCGTCAGCTTTTTGCTTCTCCTCCTGCAAGTGGACCGCAGCCAAGTTATAGACTGCGCCGCCCAAGTTACTCACCGCATCTCCGATCGCGGTCGTGTCGGCCTGAGGCGCGACGGTCTGCGTGCTGTTGCCGAACGGGCCGAGGTTAATTTGCACGAGTCACTCCCACTCAGCCAAAGGCGCCGGCGTAGTCGAGATCGATGAAATCGGCCGCGCTCGCGAACGTTACTGTCAGCCCATCGAGCTGATTCACGGGTCCGCTTCCGGCTGCACCGGCCGATGCCGCTGTGCCGACGATGCTGCCGGCCGCTATGCTGCCGAGCAGTGTGGCCCCGGCCGCGATCGTGATCCGGCCGACTGTCATCGCAAGGGCCACGCGCGCGCCGCTGTATTGCCCTGGTCCGTCGAGCCGATGCGCTCCTGCCACTCCGCCAACTCTTCGAACTGCCATGTCCTACTCCTTGGGTTTATTGACCAACATCGATCCGTTGAAAATCAGATCCTCGCGAAAGCCTGCGCGCACATATTCCTGGTTGATCATCTCGAGCAGCGGCTTGCGCCGCCAATTCTGCCCCGGTGGCAATGCCTCCAACTCGGCACGCAATTCGCCGATGCGATCCTCGAACACCGCGCGCTGCTGCGCCGCCTGCAATTCCTTCGCGTTCATGCAGACCTCCGCTGTTGATTCTCGGTGTCGACCTGCAGGCAGAGCTGATCGATGACAAACCGGTCGTGCGCCGCCACAGCACGCAGCTCGCGCCCCGGCGGCACTGTCGGCGCAAAGGGCGAGTCTTGCGCGCCCAGCAGGTGCTTCAATCTCGAGGCCACTACAAGGGGGAACTCATTCAGAAATCGCACAGCAAGCTCGCCCATGTGTCGACGCTGGAATCGTGGATCGCCACCAGCATCGGCATGCTTTTGCCACCGATCCACTATGGCTGCGACGAGTCCCGGAACCTTCTCCAGCAACGCATCGACTTGAGCCATGTCGTCCACATCAAGTGTGGCGAGGCGCCGCAATTCGTATGTCGGGGAAGTTGGAGGAATCATGCCGCGCGCCCCAGCGGAGGCTCGGGCGCTCGCGGCGCACCGCCGAAGATGGACGCGAGAGATTCACCGCGGCGATGCCGCACTGCCGGCGAGATGAGCCCGCCAGGAAGCGCCACGTCACCAATGAGGTCAGCGAATCGCTGCACAACGCCGCGTAGCAGCGCGTCGTAATTGCCAACGAGCCGGACACACGCGGCGGCTCGGCCCAGGTGCTCCTCGAGATCCTCGAGCGCTCGGACGCGGCTGTCCGCCTTACGAGTCGTTTCGGCGTCGCGGAACTTGAACTGCGCCTGTACGAGCGGATTCTCGAGGAGCTTGATCGCCTCCTGAGCCTGCTCGATCCGTGTCGCCACCGCCATGGACTGCAGATCCAGTCGCGTCACGAGGCGCGTGTGCGCGTCGATCGACGGCTGCCCGCCATTCAAGACCTCAGGCGCGCGCGCCATTGCGGCAGCAGTCTCCTGCCGGACGCGTTCACGCTCGCCCTGCAGCTCTGTAAGCGCGCGGCGTTCGGCATACAGCAGGCTTGCGTGAGATTGCCCGGAAGCCAGCCATCGACGCACGGCGAGATTCGAGGCTGGTTCCAACACGGGCTGTGCGGCCGACTTCATGAGTGACTCACCGCCACGTCCGCGCGGTGCGGCCGCTCGATGCTGTCAATGAGTTCCCGGTAGTAGCAGCAGGTCTTTTGCGCCTCGACCAGGTGCTCCTCCGCCGCCGAGTTGCGATTGCCCTGCTGCAGGTGATCACGTGCGGCGATCGCCTTGTCCAATAGGACGCGTAAGGCGGGCAGATCGGCCTTCGTGTGGTGAACGTTGCGGGGGCGGCCAGCCATCGCCGCAGCGTCCGCCAGGCGGGCTTGTACGTCTTCGTAGCTCATCGGTCACTCCTCATCAGAACATCAGATTAAAAAACGCGCGGGGAAGGCAGGCATCGACAGAGCAGCACGCGGCCCACAACACCTCATTTTCCGTCCTCGCATTCCAGGAGGGCTTGCTCCGAACGCCGTGGCCCAGCCAACAGCGGAACCGCCTCGCGAGTGTCCTCCGCATCCTGGATCGCCTCGTAGTGCTCGGCAAACCGCCGCTCGAGGAAGTGAAGACGGTCCTCATCGCATCTGGCGATGGCGACGTATCCGCCGAGCGCGCGGACAGCGCCATCTACGGCTGGATCGCCCAGCAACCCGGACCGGTAGTTGCTCGAACGCGCATGTTCGACCGCAGTCGCCCAAGCCTCTCCGGTGGTGCTGCGCTCGGCCTTTCGCAGCGCGTTGAACGCGGCGGGCCGCGGCATGAACTCTTCCGTGCCCATCAGGTGCGCAGCGGCCTGCTCAAACTCCTCGAGCGACCAGCCGCGCAGCGAGATCCAGTACGCGTCGAGCAGCACTCCGTCGAGCTCGCGTTCATAGAGCTTGGCCATGCCGACCATCACGGCCTTGAAGCGGTTGAAATCAGCGAGCGCCACTGCGGACCTCCGGCGGTTGCCAGTCCTCGATGCGATGCACATTGCCGCGCGTGCGCGCGCTGAAGTCGGTGCGCGGCGGTTGCTCTGCAAGCTTGATTCCGGCGTCGATGTGCGCACCGTCACGCAAAAACAGGCTGATGTCATCGAACGCGCGGCCCTTGTCGTTCTCACCACGATGGAACGCGCTATGTGTGTAGCCGGTGATGGCCTGGCACAGGTCCGCCTCGGTGTACGACTTCAGCGCACCGGTAATCAGCTTCCGGCGCTTCGCATCGAGCTGTGCCCGGGGGTGCTCGTGCGTCGACCGCCAGTGATTGAACACCCGCTCGACGGCTCCAGCCCTTGCCCTTGCAGGCGCAGCCTGCGTATCCGGTTCGTAAGAACCGGGAGTCAGGAGTCCGGAGTCAGCAGTCAGGAGTCCGGATTCAGGAGTCAGAAGGGCTGGACCCGGGCTGGCCTCGGGCTCGTCCGGGGCTTGCCTCAGATTCTCCGTCATTGCATGGGCCTGTGGCCCCGGGCTCGCCTCGGGCGCAGGGATCACGGAAGCCGTCTCGCGGTGATGCGGGTACTGGTGTTTCGTGAAATTCGTCACCTGGATGTAGCGCTCGGTGCCAACCTGGTAACGCTGGATGAGCCCGACTTCGGCCAACGCCTCGAGCGCGCGATCGGCGTCGACAGCGTCCGCTGGAAACAACTCGATCTTGACGCGCTTGGGCCGATCCGGCAGCCGACCAGCACGATCAGCCATGCACCACAGGCCGATGAAAAGCAATCGCGTCTCGAAGGCAAGCTCCGCGAGCTGCTCGTTCTGGAAGAAGCCGGGTTTGATCGAACGAGCCCTCACGCCGCAGCCTGCTCGTGCTCGGCCAGCATATGGCGGATCTGTTCGACGGAGAGTGCGGTGGCCGTGGCGATCGAGTGGGGCGACAGGCCCGCGGCGGCCAATCTCTGAATCGCCTCGCGCTGCCGTTCGGGGTCGAGCAGCAGGAAATGCTGCAGCTCACGCTCTCGATGTTGCATCTGGCGAGCTCCTTGGTGCTGGCGCCGCGGCACGGGCCTGCGCCTCCTGCTTCGACCGCTGCTCGCGCACCGCCGCGGCCGCAAGGATGCGAACGAGAGTAGCGACGGCCGGGGGGACAGGGCGCAGCATGGCTCGATCAGGCAGCCTTCGACACGTCCTGGTTGAAGTACCAAGCCAGGAACAGAGGCGGATCGATGAACATCGCCGTGCGCCCTTCGACTACGGCCCCACTCGAGAGGAGCCCGTTGGTCTCGCGGTTCACCAGGATATGCCGCAGGGCATCTTCGGTGCGGAAAAGGCGCTTGTTCTTGCGCTGAAAGTCCTTCACGCGCTCGAGGCGCTCGAGGCGTGTCAAAAGCTCTGACTCAGTCATTCGAGTACCTCCGTTGTCGAATTTTGGAAGCTATAACGAACGGTCCGCCGAATTCTCGGCTATTTGAATTCGCTGGATTTCAGTCCGAAGTGGTAGCATCCGTCCGTGTTTCACCGCCGGATGCCGCATGCGGGTATGAGTTGAGAGCTGCGATCTACACGCGATTTAGCTCCGATCGACAGCGCGAGGCCTCGAGCGAGGACCAGGCGCGCAACTGCCGCCACCGCATCGAGTCCGAGAATTGGCGGCTCGTGGAGCACTTCAAGGACGAAGCCATCAGCGGCAGCACCACCGCGCGCCCCGGCTATCTGGCCATGCTCGAGGCTGGGCTGGCCCAGCGGTTTGACGTACTGCTGGTCGATGACCTTTCTCGCCTGAGCCGCGACCAAGTCGAGAGCGAGCGCGCGATCCGCCGGCTCGAGCACATCGGCGTTCGCATCCTGGCCGTGAGCGACGGCTACGATTCGACGAGCAAGGCACGCAAGGTGCACCGCGGCGTCAAGTCGCTGATGAGCGAGCTCTTCCTCGACGATCTTCGCGACAAGACGCACCGAGGCCTTACGGGCCGCGCGCTCGCGAAGTTCTCCGCCGGTGGCCTGCCCTATGGGTATCGATCGCTCCCGGTGCTCGAGGAGGTGCGTGGCACGGTCATCGGGTATCGGCGGGAGCCGCATCCGGACAACGCCGCGATCGTGCGGGAGATCTTCGCGCGCACAGCGGCCGGTGAATCCATGAGGGCGATCGCCAGCGACCTCAATGCGCGCGGTGTACCCTCCCCTGGCGCGGCCTGGCGCCGCAAGACGCGCCGGCACGATGGGCGCTGGCTGGTCTCAGCGCTGCACGCCATGCTCCACAACGAGATGTACGCGGGCCGCTACGTGTGGAATCGCAGCACCTGGCTGAAGGACCCCGAGACCGGCCAACGGCTCCGGCGTGAGCGTCCGCGCAGCGAATGGATAAGCCACGAGATGCCCGAGCTCGCCCTGGTGGATGCACCGACCTGGGCGACAGTCGAGCGACGCCTGAGTGCCCGCCACAACGCGTTCTTAGGGGGTCGCGGAGCCGCGCCGAGGTACTTGCTCTCGGGCCTGCTCCGCTGTGACCAATGTGGAGGCGCGCTGGTGATTTCCGGCACTGCGCCGAGCCGACAATACTTGTGCGCCACGCATCACGCCGGCGGCCCTTCGGCCTGCGGCATGAAGCTCAGGGTGCGCCAAGTCGTCGCCGAGACGAAGATTCTTGCCGAGGTGGAAAAGGACCTGCTGGCGCCCGAAGCGGTTGACCTGGCCGTCTCGGAGATGCAGCGAGCGTGGAATCAAGATGCCGAGGCTCCGGCCTGCGACGCTTCGCCGGAACTTGCGCGGCTGGATCGCGAGCGCGACGAACTTGAGCGCCTGGTGCAGGCCGGCATCTTGTCAGGATCCACCGCAGCGCCCGCTCTTGAGCGCGTCGAAAGCCAGCGCCGCTCCCTGCAGGCCGCTGCTCGCGTGGAACGATCGAGACCGGCCAGCGCGGTACTCTTTGGGGCCGAGTCCGCCTATCGGGACATCGTCGGCAGAATGCGTGAGGTGATCCAGGGCACCGACGTGCCGCTGGCGCGGGAGGCTCTGCGCGAGCTGTTGGGAGAGATCCCCGTGCGGCCGGCTCCGTGCGGGCTGCACCTCGAGGCCCAGCTCCGGCTCGACCGGATACCGCTGCTAAAAGCTGCAGGAAACGACCGGGGATGGGTTGGTAGCGGGGGCAGGATTTGAACCTGCGACCTTCGGGTTATGAGCCCGACGAGCTGCCAGACTGCTCCACCCCGCACCAGAAGGGCCGCGCATTCTACACCAACTGCGCAGGATGGAAAGTCTCGGCCCGCCTCCCCCGCCGGATGGCGCTGCTCTTCGATGTGCGCCAGCCGCCGGGCTCTTTTGCCCTAATTCAGCCCGCTGTCCCCGCGGGTGAACATGGTGCCCGCCGCGCTGACGCCCGTCGACTGCCCGGCGTTCGGCAGGCTTCGGCGCTCGACCCGGCGTCGATCCGCGACCTGCACCGCCCCGGCCGTGCCGGGAAGCATGGCCGTCAGCACCGTGTCGCGACGCACGAAGTGATGCCAGAGTGCGGCGGCGGCGTGGGGGATCACGAATGCCAGCAGACCCCAGGCCAGCCAGATGTGGTAGTCGCTCAGAGTGTCGGCAAATTCAGAATCGGCCGCCACGAGCATCGGCAGCCGGAAGATTCCGAAGAAGCTGAGCCAGATGCCATGCGCGCTGGTCAGTGCCCAGCCGACCAGGGGTAGTGCCAGCAGCAATCCATACAGCAACACGTGGGTGGCCTTGGCGGACCATCGCAACAGAGATGCCATGTCCGGTGCGTGGTCCGCCAGGTTCCTGCGGATGCGCACCGCAATACGCCACACCACAGCGAGCAACAGCAACAAGCCCAGCTGCCGGTGAACCTGGAGCAGCACTTGCCTGGCGGTGTCGTTCTCAATCGCATCACGGACAAACATGACGGCGACCGCAACGATCAGGGCCAGCATGGTGCCCCAGTGCATGGCGATGACCAGCAGCGGATGGCGGGTCGGCGTGACGACCGCTGCCGCGTGGGACCACGCATACACGCGGGGGATATCGGCCCTGCGATCGGCGTGCACGCGCCGCGAGGGGGGCCGCTCTAGCGATTCAAGGTTCGGCGGTCCGCCCATGCGTCTTGCCTCAGAAACGGTGGCGGTAGAAGAGCGCGAGCACATTCACTGCAAAGTCGGGAGCTTGCTCCAGGGTGGGCATCTGCTCAGTGCCGGTCCCCAGTTGCAAGCCTTCGTAAGCAAAGTCCACGACCGTGGTGCGCTGGTACAGGTAAAGCAATCGCACGTCTGTGGACTTGTTGACCGCGAATCGGGCGCCGAGGCGCAGCTCAATGGTTCGGCTCTCGACCGTAGGAAGGTCGGCGGCCGGAATCAGGAACGCGGCCGGCGTTCCGGGCGGCAGGGGCGGCGCACCGGCGAGCGCAAACGGATTGTTGGCATAGCTGCCGCCGTCGACACCGATATCCGTCACGGCCCGCGTGAAGACGATGTCGCCCGTCAGGTCGAGTTTGTGGGCCCAAAGCCCGTTGCGTGCAAAGGAGACACCGACCGTATCGGCCCGGTCGCGCATGTCCGCAGACCAGTTCAGGCAGGGGTCGATCTTGGCGTTGTTGTTCCTGCTCTGGATGGTATTGAAGCAGGGGCTGGCGAGCAGCGTGTTTTCGGCACGACCAATAAAGGCCACATTGCTGTTGGCGACAAATCCATCCCCGGCCGTGGTCGAGCGCTGGTCCTCATGGGTATAGAACGCGTTGGCGGTCAGACGGTCGCTCAACGCGTATGAACCGTCGATTGACGCGGACCAGCCGGATGATTCCTGTAGACCGTAGACGGTGTGCAGATAATCGTCACGGTCGTATTCCAGGTTGCTGTCCACGGACAGGCGGGCCGTCGGCTGCCACTCGAGAGACGAGCGCAGCCGGTCGCGGTTGCGGTCAGCCAGGTTGAATCGCCGCATGCCCGGCATTTCCGTCACGTTGTCGCGGCTGCCGTACAGGGATTGGGGCACGATGTTGTTGTTGGGCGAAAAGATCGCCGCATCTCCCGTCAATGGAACGGTCGGATAACCCGCAATCGGGCCAAACCCGGTCAGGCCGTTCTGGGTCAGATACCCGTAGACACTGGTCGTGGCGCCGACGATCGGCGGGCCGGGGACGACGTTGGCCATCGGCACCAGGGCGAGCCAGGCATTGGAATCGTACTTCACACGGCGTTGTGCGTAGCCGTAGCTCAGCCGACCCTCGAAGTTGTCGAGCATCTGGGCGTGCCACTCGCCATGCAGCGTGTGCTCAGTGCTCTCCGGCGCACTGCTGCAGTTGATCCAGGAACCCGGGCAGGAGCGCTCGATTTTCTGCCAGTCGTAGCCCGCCGACAATTTCTGGCGGCGCCCGAGGGCGTAGTCGCCGCCCACGTTGATTTCGTTGACGCGTTTGCTTTGCGGCCGGTTGGCGAAGATGTTGACGTTACTGGAGAGCGTGCCGGCCGGAAGCCCGAGCGCCGTGTTGAAAGCCGACGCAGTCGCGCCCGGCGCCAGGTTCGCGTCATAGAACACGTAGGTGTTGACGGGAGTCTGATCGTCACGATCCTCGTACTTGTAGCGTGCAAACAGACCCAGGTCGTGCGTCACCCGCGTGCTCAGTCTGACGTTGGCCAGCTTGCTGATCACCACCGCATTGGCCGAACTGACCGGCAGGCCCAGAGGCAGGGAGGTGTCGCTCAGGAAGGCGTCATTCTGATGGGCACGCCCGTAGGACAGATCCGCCACCAAACGGGTCGAGGAGGAGAAGTCGATCCCCCCGGTGAGGTTGAGCTGGTGGAACTGGTTGCTGGGTGCGCTGCTCACGGTCGCCGTCCGGGTCGGATCGGCCGGATCCTGCCAGCGGACACCCGTCACGTCGTTGGTGAAGACGGAACCGTAGTACCCGGCCCTGAGGTAGCTCTTCCCGTGCGTGTATTCGAGGCCCAGGTTGAACTGGTCGGTGGTCGTGTCGATGACATCGGGAAGGGTGACTGAATTTTCCTGCACCCTGGAGGACTCAAAGCCCAGGGGCCTGAAGCCGTCGCGGGTCTCGTGGCGAAAGCTCCCGCTCAGCAGGAGATTGCGATTCAGGTTCACGCCGAATCCGACTTCACCGCGCTTGCGTTCGGTGTACAGATTGAAGCGATGGAAAGAGCCCGTGTCGGCCGCAACAATGGCATTGTTGGCCGCAATCTGCGCGGCGGTGGGTGCCACCACCACGCCGGAGGAATTCACCACACTGCCTTGCCCCGCCACCGGAGACAGCCCGCGATCATTGAGGTTGGTCGGGTTCGCCTGTTGGACCTGGGGTTTGAGCCAGCCGGCCGGCAGTGTCAGATCCGCAGAGCCGAGGCCCAGATAGGGCGTCTGGTAGGTATCCGACAGGTTCCGCCGGAAGTCCTCCAGACCCAGGTCAATCTTGAATCGGCCCTGCTCACGATAGGTGAAGTCGGCATCGCCCGTCTTGAGCCCGATGTCATTGGCATGCAGTCCCCAGCGCGTGAGACTGTCTGAGTCGTAGCGGCCGCCTCCGAACAGATCCAGGTTCCCAAGCACAAACCCGCCCTGATCCTCCAGTCCGTTGTATTCCCCGAATTTGTAGGAACTGTCGCTGACGGAGCCCGCGCCGACCTCCACCGTGTTCGTGGGCTGCGTCAGAGCCGCCACCGCCGGATCCTCAGCGGCGATTGCCATCTGCAGGCACGCGGGGAGCAGCAGCAGCGCGAGCGCGCCGCCGGCAGGAAGCCACGTCGTCCGAAGGGTGCGAGGGTGTGAGGGTCTGTTCATCTTCTTTTCGCCTGGGTGGAGCTAGCGGCTGAAGCGGGCACCGGCCGGATGGTTCGATCCGTGTATCAGGGCATGGCAGCTGAGACAGTTGCGGCCATTCATCTGGGATCGCGGGGCCTGGTTGCCGAGCGGCAGCAAGCCGTTGATGGTGGTCGCGTCGCCTTCCGGCAGGTTGGCGCCACTGTTCATCGGACCGGAGTGATCGGAGGTGTGGCACTCCTGGCACAGCCATGGGGTGCGAGCCTTGAGCAGCGGCGCATTGTTCGAGCCGTGCGGCGTGTGACAGTTGGTGCAGTCCTCGCTCACCGGGCTGTGTTCCCACAGGAACGGGCCGCGCCGGTCCGCGTGACAGGTGTAGCAGGTCTCGTTCACGCTGTTCTTGACCATCAGATGCGGGCCGATCGAGCCGTGCGGGTTGTGGCAATCCGAGCAGGCCATCTCCCCGGCCGCGACCGGGTGGGTCGAAATTCGGTGGAACTGCGCGCGCTGCGTTGCGTGGCAGGTGAAGCACACCTCGGGTTGGCTGACCTTCGACAGCACCGGGTCACTGTGGGTATGAATCTCGTGACAGGAGGTGCAGGACAGGCCGCTGCGCTGGTGTTCGCTCCCGTCCCAGTGACTGCGCTGGCCATTCTGGTGGCAGCCGATACAGGTCTGTACGATCACTTCCGCCGTGTTCGTACCGCCTCGGGCGAAATCCACATCCACCGGCGGGCGGGTGGACGTGCCTTCGGGGTTCTTGACATGCGCGAGGCTGGGTCCGTGGCAGGACTGGCAGCCCGGTGTGCGCTCATCCGCCTTCACACCGTGCGCGGTCTGGTAGATGGACAGGACCGGCTTGGCCTCCGTTTCGTCGTGGCAGCGGGTGCAGACTGCGTCGCCGGCGAGCGAACGATCTGCTTCGTCGGCGCGCGCCGCGGACGCCCCCAGGGCGGACAAGGCCAGTCCGAGCACCACGATCACTTTCCTATACGCATTCACGCTTCACCGCCTCAGTACTTGGTGCCGCCCTCGAGCGACAGGATCCACTGCACCAGATTTCCCTGTTCCTTCGGGTTCTGGGTCTTCACCTTCTTGTGTGCTTCCTCGTGTCCATCCGGAAACTTGACCTTCTCGCCACTGGTGATGTGATAGATCAGTTTGTCCACGGCATCGGGGAGCACTCTGAATTTCGCGGCTGCATCGCGCAGCGCCGGTCCGTCCTTCTTCTTGTCGACCCCATGGCACTTGAAGCAGCCGCTCGCCTTGGCCAGGTCCTGCGCCGCGTCTTCGTCCACGGCGTAACCCTGCGTGGCCCCAACCAGCGCCGTCATGGCGAGCAACAGGTTCACGGGCAATCGTGCAGACCGCGACGGAATGGAAGTACGCGCGTTGCGCGCGAGCTGTGCCTCCATGATCTCCCCACCCTCCCCTGGTCGTGACCGGCCCCTGCCGCTTCGCTCCCAAATCCAGGCCGCACTTCGCCGCGTGGCGCGTCGTGAGATACGCCACGGCTGGCAACAAATTGTTAATCGGGACTGCGTTGCATCCCGGATCAGAATTCGGCGCCGGACAGAGAAGTCCCGGCCACCGTACTCAGATCACCGCTTCGCGACTGTCTTGAGGAGTCGCTACCGGCAGATTAAATTTAGGTAATGATTGGGAAGCGCGACAGTAGGAAGATGCTCTAAGTTGTCCGGGAACTTGCGGTAGGGGAAAACCCTACTGAATCGGTAAGCCTACCCGATCAGGCTCGTGCACAGCGCCAGCAGAACATTGGGCATCACTCCCAATCCCAGCGCCGCGAGCGCATTGATGGCCAGCACGCCGCGCGCCAGCGGCTGGCGCTCGATGGGCGCCTGTGCCCGGCCGGCATCGAAATACATGAACCAGATGACCCGCAGGTAGTAGTAGGCGCCCACCACCGAGGTCAGGACCGCGAGCGTGGCAAGGCCAGCGTGGTGGGCGTCCAGCAGGGCCTGGATGATCCACAGCTTGGCCCAGAAGCCCACGAACGGCGGCACGCCCGCGGTGGAGAACATCAGCATCATCATCAGCAACGCCAGCATCGGGTCGCGTGCGGCGAGTCCCTTGTAGTCCTCGAGCTCTTCGGCCTCGCCGTCCGCGCGGGCCGCGAGCAGCACCACGCCGAAGGAGCCGAGCGTCGTCAGCACGTAGACCAGCGTGTAGGCAAGCGCTGCGCGGTAGCCGCCCGGCGCGGCCGTGATGAAGCCCAGCAAAATGAATCCCACATTAGCGATGGCCGAGTAGGCCAGCATGCGACGGATGCTGGACTGCGCGATCGCGATGAGGTTTCCTGCCAGCAGCGAGAGCACCGCCAGGACCGTGAGGATCTGTACCCAGAGCATCGGATCCGCGCCCAGGCCATAGACCAGCAGGCGCATCACCAGTGCGAACGCGGCAAGCTTTGGGGCCGTGGAAACCAACAGCGCGACGCTCGCAGGCGCACCGTGATAGACATCGGGGACCCACATATGAAACGGCACGGCGCCGAACTTGAAGGCCACTGCCACGACGATAAAGGTGACCGCAATGACAAAGCCCGCGCCGTGTGCCGCGCCGACCGTCGCGAGCCGGTCCAGGTTCAGCGTCCCGGTCAGCCCATACAGCATGGACATGCCGTACAGCAGCGTGCCGGAAGCGATCGCGCCCAGCACGAAATACTTGATGGCCGCTTCCGCCGCGACC
>Ga0209131_1000245_pt1 | contig 39453 bp, 30 predicted proteins | sample GraSoi_2013_40cm_FD_185826 | JGI IMG/M metagenome (GOLD analysis project Ga0209131, IMG submission 185826) | Grasslands soil microbial communities from the Angelo Coastal Reserve, California, USA - Sample 9_17_2013_40cm (SPAdes) (version 2) | ecosystem: Environmental > Terrestrial > Soil >...
AGCGCGCATCGCGCGCCGTCGCGCTGCGCGACAAGGCCTTGTGGGGACGCACGATGGACGAACTGCCCGCCTTCCTCGACCGTGACGGCTTCGTGAAATATTTCGCCTCGGAACGTTTCGGCAGCGATACGCTGACCGCTTATGTGCTCGCCATAGCGAATGAAGCCGGTTGGGAAATCCCGGCGGGGGCGCTGTCGCGCATGCAGGGGGCGTTGCGCAACTTCGTCACCGGCCGCGCCGGTCGCGACTCGCCGCTGCAAACCGCGGACCTGACGATCCGCAAGGTCACGGCCTTGGAGGCGTTGTCGCGCTACCAGCCCATCGAGCCGAATCTGCTCGACTCCATCGAGGCCGCGCCGAATCTCTGGCCGACATCGGCCGTGCTGGACTGGCAAAGCCTCATGCGGCGCGGCGAAGGACTCCGGGACCGCGAAAAGAATCTTGCCGAAGCGGAGCAGATCCTGCGCTCCCGGCTCAATTTCCAGGGGACCACCATGGGATTTTCCACCGAGCGGCTGGATTATCTGTGGTGGTTGATGATCTCGGGCGATGTCAACGCCAACCGCATGTTGCTGGCCGTGGTGGATGACGACAAGTGGCGCGAGGACGTGCCGCGGCTGGTGCGCGGAACGCTCGGCCGGCAGCAGCACGGCCGCTGGAACACCACGGTGGCCAACGCGTGGGGCGTGCTGGCGATGGAGAAATATTCGGCAAAGTTCGAGGCGGAGCCGGTAGCCGGCAGCGTGCAGGCGCGGCTGGAAACGCAGCAGAATATTCTCGAATGGGAAAAACAGGCCAAGGGCGGCAGTTTCGATTTCAACTGGCCGGCGGCGCAGGCGACGCTTTCGGTCCGCCAGAATGGCAGCGGCAAGCCCTGGGTCACGGTGCAGAGTCGTGCCGCGATCCCGCTGAAGGAGCCGCTTTCCAGCGGCTACCGGATCGTGCGGACCGTCACCCCGGTGGAAGCAAAGGTGCCGGGTGAATTGCGGCCCGGAGACACGCTGCGCGTGCGCCTCGAGATCGAAGCGCAGTCGGACATGTCCTGGGTGGTCGTCGACGACCCCGTCCCGGGCGGCGCGGCGCTACTCGGCAGCGGGCTCGCCAGGGATTCGCAGATCCTGTCCGCCGGGGAAGTGAAGCGCGGCTTCGTCTGGCCGGCATTCGAGGAACGCAGCTTCGATGCTTTCCACGCCTACTATCGCTTCGTTCCCAAGGGGACCTGGGTGGTCGAGTACACCGTCCGCCTGAACAACCCCGGCCACTTCTACTTACCCCCGACCCGTGTCGAGGCGATGTATGCGCCGGAGATGTTCGGCGAACTGCCGAATGCGGCAGTCACGGTGAGTCCGTGAAGGGCCGTGAATGTCGTGAATATCGTGAATGACGTGAATGACGTGAATGTCGTAAAACAGCAGGCAAGGTGGAACCGGAAGTGACATCCGCCGGCATCGCATTGCGTGAGGGCGCATGGACGCGCCGTTCGAAAACGGCATTCACGATATTCACGACATTCACGGTATTCACGATCGCCGCAGCCTCCACACCCGCCAGCGCCGAAACTCCTTCCTTCGCCGATGTGAAAGCCCAATGGACCAGTACCGAAGGCGTCCTCCTCGACCGCCACGGTCAGCCGATCCACGAGATGCGCGTGGTCGGGCAGGGCCGCCGGCTGGCGTGGACGCGGCTCGGCGACATATCGCCCGCGGCACTGGCGACCATCATCCGCGCGGAAGACAAGCGCTTCTACCAGCACCACGGCGTGGATTGGCTTGCGCTATCCGATGCTGCGCTGGACACGCTGTTCGCCAAATCGCGGGGAGCGTCGACGATATCGATGCAGGTCGCCGCGCATCTGGACACCGCACTGAAGCCGACGCGGCAAAAGCGCACGATGTCGCAGAAATGGGACCAGATCGCCGCCTCGCGGGAGCTGGAAAAATCCTGGAGTAAAAGCCAGATCCTCGAGGCGTATCTCAATCTTTCGACTTTCCGCGGGGAATTGCAGGGGATGGGCGCGGCTTCGCGCGCGCTGTTCGGCAAGGACCCCAGCGGCCTCGATGAGCCGGAGTCGCTGCTGCTCGCGGTGCTGCTGCGCGGGCCGAATACAAAACCCGACGGCGTTGCCAGGCGCGCCTGCCAGCTCGCAAAAAATATGGAAGTCGGAGTTACCTGCATGCAATTGCAGAGGCTGGCGTTGTCCGCGCTGCCAGCCGCGCCGAACATCGCGCCGCGCGTCGCGCTGGCGCCGCACGTTGCGCGGGAACTGCTTTCCGCAAATCATCCGCGCGTGCAGACGACGCTCGATGCCGACCTGCAGGCCTATGCAACGGAGTTGTTGCAGCAACAACTGGCCGCGCTTGGCGACAGCCATGTTGCCGACGGCGCTGCACTGGTCGTGGACAACCGCAGCGGCGAGGTGCTGGCCTACGTCGGCAACGCGGGCGCAGCCGCGAGTGCAATCTACGTCGACGGCGTGCGTGCGCCGCGCCAGGCCGGATCGACGCTGAAGCCATTTCTTTACGAGATGGCGATCGGCCAGAAGCTGATTACCGCGGCTTCGCTGATCGACGATTCACCGGTGAACCTGGTCACGCCCAGCGGGCTCTACGTGCCGCAGAACTACGACCACGATTTCAAGGGCATGGTCAGTGCACGCACGGCCTTGTCGTCCTCCCTGAACGTCCCGGCCGTGCGCACCTTGATGCTGGTGGGCGCGGAACCCTTCGTCGAGCGCTTGCGGATGCTGGGATTCGACGGCGTCATTCACGATGGCGATTTCTACGGTTTTTCGCTGGCATTGGGTTCGGCGGAAGTCAGCCTCTGGCAATTGACCAATGCTTATCGCGCGCTGGCCAACGGCGGACTGTCGTCGCCGCTCAGGCTCGAGAGGGCGTTCAAAACCGCGGCCACGCCGGTGCTCGATCCAGCGGCCTCATGGATCGTTGCCAGCATGCTCTCCGATCCGCTGGCGAGGAGCGTGACCTTCGGGTTGGAGAATCCGCTGGCGTCGCGGCATTGGGCGGCGGTGAAAACCGGCACCAGCAAGGACATGCGCGACAACTGGTGCGTGGGCTTCACCGGGCGTTTCACCGTCGGCATCTGGGTCGGGAATTTCGACGGCAGTCCGATGCACGATGTATCCGGCGTAACCGGCGCCGCGCCGGTGTGGATCGAACTGGTCGATTACCTGCACCGCCGGTCCGCTTCGGCGCAGCCGCCAAGTCCGCAGTCGGTGATTGCGCGGCACATCGGTTACGAGAAGGACATCGAAGCGGCGCGCGAAGAATATTTCGTCGCCGGTACCGAGATCGACGTGGTCGCCGCAAAGCCGGCGGGAACGCTGCGCGCGGAAATTGCCTACCCGGGCAACGGCAGCATCATCGCGCTCGATCCGGACATTCCCGACAACGTGCAGCGCGTGCGCTTTGTGGCGGCACCGCAGTTGCCGGGCCAGCGCTGGCAACTGGATGGGGCAACGCTCGGCACGCCGGACCAGCCGGTGCTCTGGGCACCACAACCCGGACGCCACGACCTCGTCCTGGTGGATGCGGGCGGCGAAGAGCTGGACCGCATTCGCTTCGAGGTGCGTGGCGCGGCGCGGGCGCCATAACGGCTGCAGCGCATCGAGCGGCCAACGCTCCTTATCGTCGGCCGTTTCATCTTCGAAGTACCCGGCAACCTCATACCGGCGCGCCGATCACATCGGTGGCGGTCTTCACGTTGCACTGCGTCAACGGGAAGGCGCGGCGAATCGTTCGTAACCGGTTCGGGGCTGCTACACTACGGCGCCGAATTCAACGACAATCGGACGCGGCGCGGTCGGGAACAACCTGGCCCAAGCTGCGCAGAACATAAGACACAACAAGACACGAGGAGGAATACAGTGGCCACAACTTTTTCCGCGGAGTTCGAAAAATCGACCTATGGCAAGGTTGCCTGGCGTCTGATTCCCTTTCTGTTCCTTTGCTATATCGTCGCCTTCCTGGACCGCGTCAATGTCGGCTTCGCCAAGTTGCAGATGGCGCCCGACCTGAAATTCAGCGACACCGTCTACGGTTTTGGCGCGGGCATCTTTTTCATCGGCTACTTCATCTTCGAAGTGCCGAGCAACGTCCTGCTCGAACGCATCGGGGCGCGCGTTTGGATTGCGCGCATCATGATCACCTGGGGCCTCATTTCTTCGGCCTTCGTGTTTACCCCGAATATCCACTGGGGTTCGATTGCAACGATGTTCAACTGCACCGATCCCGAGTTCAGTTTCTATTTCCTGCGTTTCCTGCTCGGTGTCGCCGAGGCGGGCTTCTTTCCCGGCATCATCCTGTACCTGACCTTCTGGTTCCCGGGTGCGCGCCGCGCCAAGATGGTGGCCTTGTTCATGACCGCGATCGCCATCTCCAACGTAATCGGCTCGCCGATATCGGGCGCCATCATGCAATACATGGACGGCATAAACGGCTGGAGGGGCTGGCAATGGTTGTTCGTGCTTGAAGGCCTGCCCTCGGTCCTGGTCGGTCTCCTCGTGTTCGTATTCCTGCCCAACGGCCCCAAGCAGGCCAAATGGCTGACAGCGCAAGAGCAGGACATGGTGGTCCAGCGCATCCAGGAAGACGATGCTTCGAAATCCGAACTCGGGAAGAAACATCATTTTCTCGACGCCTTCAAGGATTACCGCGTGTGGGCGCTGGCGGTGGTTTATTTCTGCGGGGTGGTGTGTTTCTACGCGGTGAATTTCTGGATGCCCACCATCATCCAGGAACTGGGTATCGCCAAAACGGACTTCCTGCTGGTTGGACTGATCAGCATGATTCCCTGGGGACTGGCGGCAGTGGCGATGGTCATATGGGGTGCGCATTCGGACCGTACGGGTGAGCGCCGCTGGCACGCGGCCGGCGGACTGCTTGTCGGCATCGTGGGACTCATCGGCCTGGCGCTGGTTGGCCACGATCCCATCACATCCATCATTGCACTGAGTTTCGTGACTGTCGGCATCCTGTCCTGGGTGGCGACTTTCTGGTCGCTGCCGACCGCCTTCCTGTCGGGGACGGCGGCCGCTGCCGGCATCGCATGGATCAACTCCGTGGGCAATCTGGGCGGGCACTTCGGCCCGGATCTCATCGGACGCATACGCACGGCAACGGGCGGCGCCAGCCAGGCTGCGTTCTATACCCTCGCGGCCGTGGCCTTGCTCGGGGCCATCATCATCCTCGTGCTGCCGAGGACGCAGCCAAAAATTGTCACGCAGCCGCAGAACTAGGGCGCAGTCAGGCAACGAACAAAGCCCGCTTCGGCGGGCTTTTTTTGAATGCCGACGCGAATCGGTTGCGCATGGTGGGCATGGAGGTGACGGAGCGCCCTGGAACGCGCTGGTCGAAACGGTAATCTTTTGCGCTTGCTCATTGCCGAACGTAAAGAATCGGTCTGGCCCATCCGTCCATGAAACAATAAGCTCCGCAAGTTGTCGCAAGCAACTCTGGAGAAAGAAATTTCGCTCCGATCCGCAAGTGCAGTCCCCTGGTAAACCGACGATCCCCTGAACCGTTGACGGCGCACAAACCGCTAACCGATCCCACCATGACCCGCCAAAATCCGCCCCAGTCCATCCCGAGACGAGCCTGTGTTGTCGTTGCAAACATCTTTTCCGACGACCGCCTGCGCTTGTGGGGACTGCTTGTCGTGCTCTATCTATGCGTTTCCACGCTGACCCGCGTCGTCCTTGCGGGGGTCGCGATCGCCCAGGGCCAGGCGAGCCTGGGGAACGTGCCCGCCATGATGGCGGTCGGATTGCTGTTCGACATCGTCACGGCATTGAACCTGTTCGCGCTGTTCGCGCTGTATCTCGTCGTACTACCCAAACGCATCTACAACAGCAGATGGCATCGCTGGCTGCTCGCGAGCCTGTTTTCGCTGGTGGTTTTCGGGCTGATCTATCTCGGCGCGGTCGAGTATTTCTTTTTCGACGAGTTCAATTCGCGTTTCAACTTCGTCGCCGTCGAATACCTGATCTATCCGCATGAAGTATTCGTCAATATCTGGCAATCGTACCCGGTGGCGAGGGTGCTCCTTGCCGTCCTTGCGCTGACCGCGCTCGCGATCTGGCTCATGCGCAAGCCTTTGCTCGGCGAACACAAGGGCAGCGGCTCGACCCGTGCGCGCTTCGCCGTGCTGGCGATTCTGGCGGCGGGGATAGCGTTGTCGCAAATGACGCTCAATGTGAACGCGAGCCGCTACTCCGAAAACCGGGTCGTCAACGAGCTGGCGCTGAATGGTATCTACTCTTTTTTCAATGCGGCCCTGAATAGCGATCTGGATTACGCCGCTTACTACCTGACGCTGCCGGATGATGAGGCGGACCAGCGTGTGCGCAAGGTACTGACGACGCCGCATTCGACGTTCTTTCCTGGAACCGACCATATCGAACGCCACGTCGTTGCCGATGGGAAACCGAAGTACTTGAATGTGGTTGTGCTGCTGGAAGAATCGCTCGGGGCGGAATTTGTCGGCGCCTACGGCGACAAGCGCGGGCTTACGCCGGTGCTCGACAACCTCGCGAAGGAAAGCGTATTGTTCACGCGCGCCTACGCCACCGGGACCCGAACCGTACGTGGCATGGAGGCGGTTTCGGCGTCATTTCCGCCGGTGCCGGCGGAATCCATCGTCAAGCGGCCGCATAACGAAGGCATGTTCAACTGGTCGACGGTGATGGCGAAGAACGGCTACGTCCCGACGTTCATCTACGGCGGATTTGGCACCTTCGACAACATGAATTATTTTTTCGGTTCGAACGGCTATCGCGTGGTCGATCGTACCGACCTGGATGCGCCGCACTTCGCCAATATCTGGGGCGTGTCGGACGAAGACCTGTTCCGCAATGCGGTGCGCGTGTTCGACGAACAGCACGGGCGCGGCGAAAAAATCTACTCCATCATCATGACCACGTCGAACCACAAGCCATACACCTTTCCCGCGGGAGTGGAGGGTGTGCCGGTAAAGGGAGGGGGCAGGGACGCGGGAGTACGCTACTCGGACTACGCTATTGGCAAGTTTTTCGAAATGGCTAAAGCAAAAGCCTGGTTCGACGATACCCTGTTCGTCATCGTTGCCGATCACGGGGCTCGGGTGTATGGCCGTGAAGACATACCAGTCAGGACCTATGAAATTCCGCTATTGCTGTACTCGCCGAAACACCTCAAGCCGGGCAGGGTGGAGACGCTCACAAGCCAGATCGACGTGGCGCCGACCGTGCTGGGAATTCTGGATTTCAACTACGATTCGACTTTCTTCGGCATCGACGTGTTCAAGGACAGTCATCCGGGCCGGGGGATCCCGCTGAACCACAACCGGGATATAGCGCTGTTCGATGGAAGCAATCTGTTCGAAATCGGATTTCGCAAGACTTCGGCACAGAATCTCTATGATCCGGTCACCCATCGTCAGACCTCTGTTACTGTCGATTCCGAGCGGACCAAGGACACGATCGCCATTTTCCAGAAGGCTTTCGAACTGTACAGCGGGCGCCGCTACCGCATCGCCGAGCGTCATTGACGGTCGTTTGTCCGACCCGATTGATCTTCAAGGCCAAATCGGTATAATGCCGGCCTTCCTTGCCTTACCGGGTCCGCATCCCGGGAGGCTTTCCGCCCCGCCAGGGTTTTTACCCGCAGGGGCTCACCCACAAGGAGACAAACCAATGCGGCATTACGAGATCGTTTTCATCGTCCATCCCGACCAGAGCGAACAGGTCCCCGGGATGATCGAGCGTTACCGCCAGATGGTGACCTCGCGCAGCGGCTTCATCCATCGCCTCGAAGACTGGGGCCGCCGCCAGCTCACATTCCCGATCCAGAAGGTCCACAAGGCGCACTACGTGCTCATGAACATCGAGTGCGACCAGTCCACTCTGGACGAGCTTGAACACGCCTATAAATTCAACGACGCGGTTCTGCGCCACCTGATCGTGAACATGACGCGCGCGGTGACCGAACCTTCCCCGATGATGAAGGAAGAGAAGTCGCGCACCGTGGTCGGCGAAGGCGCCAGGACGGACAGCGCAAAACCCGAGGGCGGCGAGAAGCCGGCCCCTGCCGAGACCGTTTAAGTCCGGTTGAGCCGCAACACGATACTGCTGAGCGGAACATTGATCGCGCGCGAAGAACTCCGACATACGCCTGCCGGGATGCCCGCGCTGAGTTTCAGGATAGGCCACGCGTCGGAGCAAGTTGAAGCAGGCAGGCCCAGGAACGTAAACCTCGAAATAGACGGGGTGGCGCTGGGCGAAGTGGCGGAGAAATTGAGCCGGGCGCCGCTGGAAGGGCAATACAGCTTCGAAGGCTTCCTGGCGCTGCGCAGCAGACAGTCGCGAATACCCGTGTTGCATGTGAACAGATTCGAATTGAATAAAGGATAGACAAATGGCACGTTTCGGAGGCGCTAAAGGCAAAGGCAAGGACAAAGGCAAGGAACGCAGCAACCGGCCGTTGTTCCGCCGCCGCAAGTTCTGCCGCTTCACGGCGGAAGGCATCAAGGAAGTGGACTACAAGGACGTTGAAATCCTGAAGGATTTCATCAACGAGAACGGCCGCATCATCCCGGCCCGCATCACCGGCACGAAGACGCACTTCCAGCGGCAGCTGTCGGTGGCCATCAAGCGCGCCCGCTTTCTGGCGCTGCTGCCGTATACCGACCTGCACTAACGGAGCGCCGACATGCAAATCATCCTGATGGAAAAAGTGCACAACCTCGGCCAGCTCGGCGACGTCGTCAAGGTAAAGGACGGCTTCGCCCGCAATTTCCTGATTCCGCAGGGCAAGGCCAGGCGGGCGACCGAAAAGGCGATCGAGGAGTTCAAGGCGCGCCGCGCCGAGCTCGAGGCGGCGCACAACAAGGCACTCACGCTGGCCCAGGAGCGCGCCGGCAGGCTCGAAGGCTTGATGGTGCAAATCACGCAGAAGGCCGGCGTCGATGGCCGCCTGTTCGGTTCCGTGACCAATTATGACATCGCCGAGTCGCTGAAAGCCCAGGGGCATGAAGTGACCAAGGCCATGGTGCGGCTGCCGCAAGGCCCGCTCAAGCAAGTCGGCGACTATCCGATCACGCTCGATCTGAACGCCGACGTCACCACGACGATCACGATCTCGGTTCTGGGCGACACGTCGAACTGAAATCGCAGGTTGAAGGCTAAAAAAAAGGGCTGTGAAAACAGCCCTTTTTATTTTTCTTCTTGCGCCTCCCGGCGGCATCCGAATAATAGCTAGCGACGGGCCAGTTCGCGTCGTTTTTCGCTTTTGCCGAATCCCAAAATTCAGAATCCAAAAAAATAAACAATGGTGCAGTTCGCTACGCAGCGCGTCGGCGTTGCCGACACCCAGGTCGAGCTCATCAAGCTGCCACCGCATTCGGTGGAGGCGGAGCAGTCCGTGCTCGGCGGGCTGCTGCTCGACAACACCGCCTGGGACAAGATCGCCGACATGATCGGCGAGTCGGATTTCTACCGCGCCGACCACCGGCTCATCTACCGCCACGTCTCCAAGCTGGTCGGCAATTCGCGGCCCGCCGACGTCATTACCGTTTCCGAGAGCCTGGAGAGCACCAGGGAACTCGAGGGCGTGGGCGGCCTGGCTTACCTCGGCGCACTGGCGCAGAACACGCCCACTGCGGCCAATATCCGGCGTTACGCGGAGATCGTGCGCGAGAAAGCGGTCATGCGCAAACTCGCCGAAGTCGGCACCGAGATCGCCGAGACCGCGTACAACCCGATGGGCAAGGAAGCCGCGCAGATGCTCGACGAGGCGGAATCGAAGGTGTTTGCGATTTCGGAGGAGGGTGCGCGCGGCAAGCAGGGTTTCATGGACATGCAGCCGCTGCTCACGCAAGTCGTCGAGCGCATCGACATGCTCTACAACCGGGACAATCCGTCCGACGTGACGGGCGTGCCGACGGGATTCACCGACCTCGACAAGATGACCTCCGGACTGCAGCCGGGCGACCTGGTGATCGTCGCCGGCCGTCCGTCGATGGGCAAGACCTCGCTCGCGCTGAACATGGCCGAGCACGTCGCGCTGGAGTCGGGCCTTCCGGTGGGCATCTTCTCCATGGAAATGGGCGCCTCGCAACTGGTGATGCGCATGCTCGGCAGCGTGGGCAAGCTGGACCAGCACAAGGTCCGCACCGGGCGCCTGGCGGACGAAGACTGGCGCAAGCTGACCGATGCGGTGGGCAGGCTCAACGACGCACCGATTCACATCGACGAGACCGCGGCGCTCAATGCCCTCGAACTGCGCGCCCGTGCGCGCCGCCTGCACCGGCAATACGGCAAGCTCGGCCTGATCGTGGTCGACTACCTGCAACTCATGTCGGCAAGCTCGCAGGGGGAAAACCGCGCCACGGAAATATCGGAAATCTCGCGCGGACTGAAAGCGCTGGCCAAGGAGCTCAATGTGCCCGTGGTCGCGCTGTCGCAGCTGAACCGAAGCCTGGAGCAACGCCCCAACAAGCGGCCGGTGATGTCGGATCTGCGCGAGTCCGGCGCCATCGAGCAGGATGCGGACCTGATCCTGTTCATTTATCGCGACGAGGTCTACAACCAGGATACGCCCGACAAGGGCAAGGCCGAGGTCATCATCGGCAAGCAGCGCAATGGCCCGATCGGAACCATCACCCTGGTGTTCCAGGGCGAGTACACCCGCTTCGCCAACTTCGCCGATCCCGGCCGCTTCTAGTCTTTTGCCCTCGTTCAAGTTCCGATCGCCGCCAAGGCGCCAAGAGCGCCAAGGAAATGCAAGGCAGGAATCTGACGTTCCGACAGTAAATTATTCCGTGACACTCCGGACTGGCTGAACAGGAAAGTTAGCAAGGCACTCTTCCAGTTTCCTTTGTGTGTCTTTCTTGGCGTCCTTGGCGTCTTGGCGGCGAATCTTGATCCAGAGATCACACCGCGGACGGATTCTCGTTCGGGAAATTGTTCCTGAACTGGCGCACGGCTTTTTTCAGTTCGGTGTCCATCTTCTCCTGGCGGTAGATCGCCATCAGCTTGATCCAGGAATCCCGGTCCTTGGGATCCTTGTGAACCTGGAACTGCAGCAGGCTGAGCGCATTCTGGGTGCGCCCGAGCGCGATGAAACGATCCACGTCGGTGAACATCGAGCGGGTGTTGTCGAGCGCCTGGTCCATCTCGTACAGGACATCGGTCGACAGCCCGGCCACCTGCGGCGGGGCCGGCGCTTCGCTTTCCAGTTCGACATCCACGTCCGATGCCGGCTGCATGGCCCCGGCATCGAGTGCAAAGTCGGGAACGCGTCCGGGCTCGGCAACGGGTTCCTCCGGCGGCGGGCTTGCGGGCGGCAGCGGCCGCGGCCTGGGCGGCGGCGCCGGCACATCGACCCGCGGCGCCGGTGCCGGCTTCGGGACGGATTCGAATTCGCGTATTACCGTCGCCGTCCTTGCCAGCATACGGTCGAGCTGCTCGTCCGTTTCGGCCAGCCCGCGCGAGAACGAGCCCCGGCGACCATAGGCGAAACCGCCGGCGGCCGCCGCGACGATCAGTCCCGCAAGGCCGAGCCAGATATACAAGGCGACCGGTTGGGATTTTACGACCGTACGGATTTCCACCTTCGGTGGTGGTGGTGCAGGCTGGATCGTCGGTGCCGGCGCCTGGGCGGAATTGACGGCCTTCTGCAGCGCCATCAGGGACTGTTCGACACGCTGCAATTGCTGGTCGATGCCTTCCTGTTTCAGGTGCAATTCCTTGACGCCGGATTCGATCGCGCGCGCCTTCTCATCCAGCGCGGGCGGTATTGCGGCAACGGCCGGCGTTTCGGCGCCGCACAGCCGCATCAGCTGCTTGCACTCCTGCGGACCGGGCTTGTCCCCGAGTTCGAGCGCGCGACGCAGCGTGATCGGATTGCGCGGCTTTGGCGGCGCCTCTTCGGCGGGTTCTGCCGGCGCGACGGCGCGACCCGGACGGTGGGTAGCGGCAGGCCTTGCGGCCGCGGCGGCTTTTTTTGTCTGCGACGACTTGCGCAGTTCGCGCAGGTCCGGAAACCACAATACGGTGCCCGCGGGGACTTCCCGGCCCACGCCGTTCGGAAAGGCATTCGGGTTGCCCGCGATTACCTGCCGCACAAGGTCTTGCTGCATGCCGCGCTGCCCGGGGAAGATCACGGCGGCGACGCTTTCCACGGTGTCGCCAGGCAGCAAGCTCAGGTGGAAGCCCCGCCGTTTCGCCGGCCGCGCATCGGTACGGGCGGGCTGCGCATCGGCATTCGTTTTCGCGGCAACCGCAGCTTTGGCAACCGCGGGCGGGATGAGCGCGGAGAAATGCCGCGCGTAGAGCGGGGCACCTGCGCATTGCACCCGCAGGACCAGTTCCACCGCGGGGCCGTTGATCGGTTCGTCGGTGCTGATTTCGACCGCGCCGCGCGCGGTGTCCACCTTCAGATTGGCTTTGCCGAGGAAAGGCATTTCCGAACCCGGCGCATCGCTCTGGGGACCCATGGACAGGCATTCGTCGAAAATGTGTTCTTCGGGCAGCGACGCCAGGGTGGCGGTCGCGTGGAAGGGCTCGCCCTGATGGGATTTTACGGTGAGACGCCAGAGGTCCACCGGGGCGGCGAGCGCGCAAACGAGAGTGAAAGACCCGGCCAAGGCCGTTATCGCCTGCCACGCCGCATGCGGGGGGATCGGTCTCAGCACTCGGTTTAACTAGATGTAGTAGGGTTTCAGTGCATATGCACCATATGTAGTGCCGGCCAGTTTAGCCGGAACCTGCCGGAGGCGCAACGCCACCGGCAGGTTCCATTGGCGCGTAGTAATGGGGATTAGAGAACTTCGGCGGCGCGGTCCGCCAGCCGCGAGCGTTCGCCGCGCATCAGCGTGACGTGGCCGCTGTGCGCCCAGCCCTTGAAACGATCCACCACGTAAGTCAGGCCCGAACTGCCTTCCGTCAGGTAGGGTGTGTCGATCTGCGAGATGTTGCCGAGGCAGACCACCTTGGTGCCGGGGCCGGCGCGGGTGATCAGCGTCTTCATCTGCTTGGGCGTGAGATTCTGCGCCTCGTCGATGATCAGGAACTTGTTGATGAACGTGCGCCCGCGCATGAAGTTCAGCGACTTCACCTTGATCCGCGAACGGATCAGGTCGCGCGTGGCGGCGCGCCCCCATTCGCCGGCCTCGTCGTCGGTCTTGTTGAGCACGTCCAGATTGTCATCCAGCGCGCCCATCCACGGGGTCATCTTTTCCTCCTCGGTACCGGGCAGGAAACCGATGTCCTCGCCGATCGGCACGGTGACCCGGGTCATGATGATCTCGGAATAGACCTTATCCTCGAGTGTTTGCATCAGTCCGGCAGCGAGCGTCAGGAGGGTCTTGCCGGTGCCGGCCTGGCCGAGCAGGGTGACGAAGTCGACGTCCGGATTCATCAGCAGGTTGAGCGCGAAGTTTTGTTCGCGATTGCGCGCCACGATGCCCCAGATGTTGTTTTTCTGGTGGGTGTACTCGCGGATGGTCTGCAGGATCGCAGTCTTGCCGGTCTGCTCCCTGACTTGCGCATAGAACGGTTTTTCGCTTTCGAGGAACACGAATTCGTTGACCATCAGGCTGTCGCACAACGGCCCGCGCACGCGATAGAAGGTGCGGCCGTCCTGCTGCCAGGATTCCATCTCCTTGCCGTGCTGGTCCCAGAAATCCGCCGGCAGTTCGCGCACGCCGGTGTACAGCAGGTCGGTGTCCTCGAGGACCTTGTCGTTGAAATAGTCCTCAGCGGCAAAACCCAGGGCGCGCGCCTTTATGCGCATGTTGATGTCCTTGCTGACCAGGATCACCTGCCGCTTGTCGTGGGTTTCCTGCAAGTGCTTCACCACGCCGATGATCTGGTTGTCCGCCTTGCCGGCCGCCAGCCGTGCCGGCAACTCGCCACTGATCGATTCGGTCTGCAGGAACAGCCGGCCGGTCGCCTCCTTGGCGCCGGAGCTGTCCAGCGGGATTCCCGCGGCGATGTCTTCCACCGCCTTGGAAACGATATCGTCCAGGAAGCGGCTGGCCTGGCGTGCGTTGCGCGCGACTTCGGACATGCCTTTCTTGTTGGAATCCAGTTCCTCGAGGGTGACCATCGGCAGATAGATGTCGTGCTCCTCGAACCGGAACAGGCTCGTCGGATCGTGCATCAGGACGTTGGTGTCGAGGACGAAGAGCTTGTTGCGGGGGTGAAGCGTGGTGACCAGGGTGGGGGCGGAGGCTTTGCGCTGAGTCATAAAGCGGCCTCAGAAGGACGGGAAATGAAGCGAATGCGAGAGTGAATAGAGGATTTACTCCGTCGATGGATCATCCGCGCTCCTGTGTGTGCCGGTTAAAGGGATCTTACGAATTCCAGTACCTCCTGAACATGGCCGGGCACTTTCACCCCGCGCCATTGCCTGCCTACCCTGCCATGGGCATCGATGACGAAGGTGCTGCGCTCGATGCCGCGCACCTGTCTGCCATACATATTTTTCATTTTCATGACGCCGAACAGATTGCACAGAATCTCGTCCGGGTCGGAAAGCAGGTCGAAGGGAAAACCCATCTTCGACCTGAAGCCTTCATGGGACTTCACGCTGTCGCGCGAAACCCCGTAAATGGCGCAACCGAGCCCGGCGAATTCCGCGTGCAAGTCGCGGAACTGCTCGCCTTCGGTGGTGCAGCCGGGGGTGTTGTCCTTGGGATAAAAGTAGAGGACCAGCGGGCGTCCCAGCGAGGCTGAGAGCTTGAACGTCTTGTTCCCGGTCGATGCCGTCTCGAAATCGGGAACCTTGAGACCATCCAGCGAGGTTTCCATTCCTGAAGCTATGTTTACCGAAACCTGGGCCGAATGCAATACCAAAATTCAAGGCGAACCGCAAAGGCGCAAAGACGCAGAGGAAACGCAAAGGAAGGCAAAAACAACTTGAAAAGATGGTGATGAGAGTTGGATCTTCCCGACAAACACGGCTTCGTCGATTAGCGAGGATGGTTGCGCATTCCTGCCGACTTTCATACCTGATTCGCTGGGTTTTCTTTGCGTTTCCTTTGCGCCTTTGCGCCTCCGCGATGAAGAATTGGACTTGGAAGGAAATCAGGCAGGAGCGAGGAACTCGCGGCCCTGCAAGGCAAGTACGCCGCTGCGGCCGGGGACCGGGCCGGTGGCGATTTCGTGCCGCGGCAGATCATTGATGGCCAGAGACTCCAGATAGCTGCCGAGCGAAACCAGTTCGTGCCCCTGTTTCTGCCAGCCGTCCAGGATCTGTTCGAAGATCGGGGCGAGCTTCATGCCTTCCAGTTCGGCATGCAGCGTGAAGACATGTCCCGACGGTGCCTCCTGCCGCGTCAACGCCAGCAGCCGGTCGACGACGTTGCCGGCATTCACGCCGTCCAGGCCGATCATTTCGTCCAGCGTGGGCAGGGTCGTCGGCAGTTGCGGGCAGGCGATGATTTCGCCCTGGTAGATGGGCACGAAAGGTCCGTTGCCGCGCGTATCCGAGCAGTAGCTGAACCCGAGACGTTGCGTGAGCCGGTAGGCATGGCGATTCATCTGCCATCCGGCGGCGCCATGGATGCGCGCCGGCTCGCCGAAAATTTCCTCGAAGCGTTCGCACGCAAGGTCCATCTGCCGGCGCGTCCATTGCGCATCGGCGTGGGCGACCTTGTCCTGCCACAGCACGTGATCCCAGGTATGGATACCGACCTCGAATCCCGCATCGCGCGTCTCCCGCATGATCGGCGCGCATTCGCGTCCGATATCCGGCCCCGGCAACAGCGTTCCGTACAGCAGGGTTTTGAAGCCGTAATGGCTCAGCACGGAGGTGCGGCGCACTTTGCCCAAGAAGCCTGAACGAAACACGCGTGTGATCGCCCGGCCGGTGTGATCGGGGCCGAGGGAAAACAGAAAGGTCGCGCCGGCATCGCGCGCCTTCAGGACGTCCACCAGGTGCGGCACGCCCTGGCGGGTGCCGCGGTAGGTATCGACGTCAATCTTCAGTGCCAGTTTCATAAGGAGTCACTTTGCACAGGGCGGTCTTTTCACTATCCCTGGCGAGGGCGGTGAACGGCAATTCCCGTGGCTGGAAGCGGTCAGTCCATCAGGCTGCGGGCATCGGCGACATGGGTGCGGTAGGCGTCAAAGATGTTCTTGAGCGCAGTCTGCATGTCGACCTTCGGCTCCCAGCCCAGGTCGTTGCGGGTATTGTCGATCTTGGGCACGCGATTCTGCACGTCCTGGTAACCACTGCCGTAGTAAGCCTCGGAAGTGGTTTCGATCGTTTTCACCTGCCTTGCCGCCTCCCGGTATTCGGGATAGGTCAGCGCGAGGTCGATCATCATCTTTGCGAGTTCCCGGACCGAAAAATTGTTTCTCGGGTTGCCGATGTTATAGATCCGGCCGCTGGCGATGGCGTTTTTGTTTTCGATGATTTTCATCAGGGCGTCGATGCCGTCGTCGATGTAGGTGAATGCGCGTTTTTGTGTGCCTCCGTCCACCAGTTTGATCGGCTCGCCGCGCACGATATGGCCGAAGAACTGCGTGATCACGCGCGAACTGCCTTCCTTCGCGGTATGGATGCTGTCCAGCCCGGCCCCGATCCAGTTGAAGGGGCGGAACAGGGTGTAGTCGAGTCCTTCCTGTTGTCCGTAAGCAGCGATAACACGGTCCATGAGCTGCTTGGCGCAAGCGTATATCCAGCGTGGCTTGTTGATCGGCCCGTAGACCAATTCGGACTTTTCCGGATCGAACTCGCTGTCCCGGCTCATGCCGTAGACTTCCGACGTGGACGGAAAGATCACCCGCTTGCCGTACTTCACCGCATGGCGGACGATTGGCAGATTGGCCTCGAAATCCAGCTCGAACACCCGCAGCGGTTCCTTGACGTACGTGGCTGGCGTCGCGATGGCCACCAGCGGCAACACCGTGTCGCACTTGCGGATGTGGTACTGGATCCATTCCTTGTTGATGGTGATGTCGCCTTCGAAAAAATGGAAGCGCTCGTGATCGAGCAGAGTCGACACCCGTTCGGTCTGCATGTCCATGCCGAATACTTCCCAGTCGGTGGTATCGATGATTCGTCTGGAAAGGTGATGGCCGATGAAGCCGTTTACGCCGAGGATCAGGATTTTTTTCACGTCAGGCTCAAGGTTTTGGAAGGTAATGAGAGGGGAACCGGTCCGAGCCACGATACGATATCAGCGGGCTCGACCCGACGCCCGCCAAATTCAATATCGGCAAGACGCAAAACGCTGCCGTCGGCACATTGTGCAAGGCAGGCGCCACCGTCCAAGAACAAGGTAGGCGCCGGAAAACCGCCGTGACGACCGGGTTGGCGCAGCGATTTGAGGATACGCAGGTTCTTGCCGGCGACCGTCGTGAATGCTCCGGGGTAGGGCGGTGCGACACCGCGCACCAGATTATGGACCGCTTCGGCAGTGTCGTTCCAGTCGATGCGGCCGTCCTCCGGCTTGCGGCCGCCGAAGTAAGATCCCCGCGCCAGGTCCTGTTCGATGCGGGGAGCCCTGCCCGCGAGCAGCGGCGGCAGGCTGCGATGCAGGACGATTTCCGCCGCCAGGGTGACCTTGCGGAAGACTTCCAGCGCGGTGTCGTCCGGCAGTATCGGTACCGCTTGCCGGTCGACGACGTCGCCCGCATCGGGCTTCTCGACCATGTAGTGCAGCGTGGCCCCGGTCTCGCGTTCGCCCTTGATAACCGCCCAGTTGACCGGAACCCGTCCGCGAAATTTCGGCAGCAGCGAGCCATGCATGTTCAGCGCGCCGCGTGATCCGGCTGCGAGCAGCTGTGGACCAATCATCTGGCGAAAGTAGAACGAGAACAGAAAATCCGGATTCAGGCCGACGACAGTCTCGACCGTGGCCGGCAGGTTCGGGTCATCCGGCGTGATTGCGGGGATATCGTATTCGCGCGCCACCGCGGCGACGCTGTCGAACCAGATGTTTTCGCCCGCGTTGTCGCGGTGCGTGACCACCAGCGGTACGTGCACGCCCTGTGCGAGCAGTACTTTCAGGCAGCGCACGCCGACGTCGTGATATGCGAACACAATGGCAGTGGTCATTTCCTGTCAGCGCAGTGCCGAAGTCTTCTGGATCTCGGCGTTTTGTCCGGTCGAATCCGCTGCGGGCCGATCCTCGAGCACCGCGCTGACGATGAAGCGCGGCCGGCGCAATACTTCCTGATAGATGCGGCCGATGTACTCGCCCAGCAGGCCGATGCCGAACAGCACTACCCCGAACAGGAAGAACTGCGCTGCCTCCGTCACCGACTGAAACATCCCTTCGGCGGCTTCGCCGCGCAAGAGCCGGTTGATGATCTGGAACATCACCACGCCGGTCGAGGAGACGGCGAGCACAAAGCCGACCAGCGAAAACGCCTGCAGCGGAGCCAGCGAGAACCCGGTGACGAGGTCGAAATTGAGCCGCACCAGCTTGTAAAGGGAATACTTGGTCGTGCCGATCGCGCGCTCTTCATGCGCGACTTCGATTTCTGTCGGATTGCTGGAAAATGTATAGGCAAGCGCCGGAATAAAAGTATTGACCTCTTCGCATTTGTTGATCGCATCGACTATCTGCCTGTCGTAGGCGCGCAGCATGCAACCCTGGTCGGTCATGTGGATGCGCGTAGTGCGCTCCCGCAACCGGTTCATCAGGCGCGAGGCATTGCGGCGGAACCAGGTGTCCTGGCGCTCCGCGCGCACTCCACCGACGTAATCGTAGCCCTCATCCATCTTGGCCAGCAGCTTGCCGATTTCCTCGGGGGGATTCTGCAGGTCGGCATCCAGCGTCACGATTCGTTTGCCACGCGCGTATTGGAAACCAGCCATGATCGCAAGGTGCTGGCCGTAGTTGGCATTGAACAGGATGACCCGGGTGACGTCGGGGCGCTGCCCGAACTGTTTGCGCAACGCTACCGCCGAGGCGTCGCGGCTGCCGTCGTTGACGAAAATGATCTCGTACGCCATTCCGATCGCATCGAGCGCCGTATAGAGCCGGGCGAACAATGCAGGCAGTCCGGCTTCTTCGTTATAGACCGGGATGACGACCGAAAGAATGGGTTGGGACATGGAAGAATCCAGAGGGTGGGCGTTCAGCGTCGGGCGCCGGCCAGAATCTCGGCAACGGCCTGGCAGACGCGATCGGCGTCGGCGGCAGTCATTGCCGGAAACAGCGGCAACGTCACGGTTTCGCGCCCGATGCGTTCGGCATTCGGGAAATCGCCTTCGCGATAACCCAATCCGCGGCACAGCGTGGTCAGATGCAGAGCTTCGTACGAAATGCCGGTGCCGATGCCTCGCGCATGCATGGCGTCCATGAACTGTTTGCGGGTGATGGCGAGCCGGTCCAGCGGCAACAGCACGCCAAACATGTTCCAGCTGTGGCCGTCTTCCTCGCCGGCATGCGCTCGCGCCGGCAGCACGCAGGGCGGATCAGACCGCAGATTGGCGAAATAGCGCGCTGCCAGGGTTCGTCGCGCTGCGTTGAATTCCTCGAGACGGGCAAGCTGTGACAGGCCGATGCGGGCATTGATATCCGGCAGGTTGAACTTGCCGCAGGCAACATCGACATCGCGGGTGCCGTCGGCCAGGCGCACGATACCGTGAAAGCGCAGCTTCTCCAGCAATTTCGCTTCGGCTTCATTGTTCATCAGCAGCGCGCCGCCTTCGATGCTGGTCATGTTCTTGTTCGGGTGGAAGCTGAACACCACGAGGTCGCCAAAGGCGCCGATGCGCTGTCCGCGCCAGCGCGATCCGATCGCCAGCGCAGCGTCTTCGATGACCCGCAGGCCATGCTTCTTCGCAACGGCATACAGGCGCCCGACGTCCACCGGCAGCCCGCCGAAATGCGTCGGCATGATGGCCTTGGTGCACGATGTGATCGCGGCTTCCACCTGATCGACATTGATGTTGCGAGTGTCAAGGTCGCAGTCGACGAACACCGGCCTTGCCCCGACTTTGACGATCATGTTCGGCGCGGCGAAGAAACTCATGGCCGAAGTGATGACTTCGTCGCCGGGCCCGACGCCCGCAACCTGCAATGCCAGTTCGATGGCTGCAGTGGCCGAAGTCACCACGCGCGCTGGCCGCCCCCCGTGGTAGTCCGACAGGGCCTGCTCGAATTTCAGGACGTTCGGCCCGCTGGCGATCCAGCCAGAGCGTAATACTTCCGCCACGCCGGCGATGGATTCTTCGTCGATCGACGGCCGGGCGAACGGAAGATAGGGCACCACGGGCGCGCGCGCGGTCACGAGCGTGCCACCAGGAAAACGCCGACGATGATAGTGCCGATCCCGATCATGCGCTGCGCGGTCAGCGCTTCGCCGAACAGATACCAGGCGGCGACCGCGTTGACGACGTAGCCGATCGAAAGCATCGGATAGGCGAGGCTTACCTCGACGCGCGACAGCGCCATGATCCATACCACCACACTGACGGCGTAGCAGCCCAGGCCGCTGACGATGAAAGGATTGGAAGCGACCTTGATCCCCACCGGCACCAGGTTGTCGGCGGTAAAGGCGAATGTCCCGATACCGTTGGTGCCGGCCTTGAGGAGCAGTTGTGCCGCGGCATTCAGCAGTACGCCCGCGAGTACCAGCATGAAACTGATGATATTCATGGTTTTGACACGATAACACGGCGCGCATCTGCGGCGAGAAGACGCATCGGCAGCCCGCGCCCCGTCAATTCGCTATAGACGTCCGGCCCCATTATCGCAAGTGCCTTGCGATCGTTGCGCCAGCGTGCCTCGAACTCTTCAATTGTGGGAATCTCCAGTTCCGGTTCCTGTTTCAGTCCGAATTCGAGTTCGTCACCGTAGTCGACCAGCGTCACTGTTCGTTCGATATAGAAAGGCAGTGTCTGCTCGTAGGTGCGCACGCTGTAGAACGGGGTGTCCGGGCCGAGCAGAGGCCTGATAATGCCGGCCAGATGCGAGGTGGAAAATGAGGGTGACAGGGCTTCGTGCCCGGTCATGCCGATTTGAATGAACAGCAATCCACCCGCGCTTAACGCAATGACCGCCGCCTCGATGCGTTCGCGCCGGGCGAAAGCCATCGCCAGGCAGGAGGCGGCAAGCAAGGTCAACGCGCCGGCGAGGAGCCATTTGCTGAATTCCGTGTAGAGCGCGGCCGGCACCTTTTCGCTGCCGAGATGGGCGGCGAAAGGGGAGGCGATCGCGCCGGCGACCGCAAACGCGACGACCGGCAGGATCAGCCACGCCAGCTTGCGGCCGCGGACATGACTGAGCCATTCGCCGACCAGCAGTGCGATCGCGGGAAAAATCGGCAGGATGTAAGAAGGCAGCTTGGATTGCGATGTGCTGAAGAACAGGAAAATCACGCCGGCATAGATCAGCAGGAACCGCCGCACCCTGAACGACGCTTGCGTGGAATCGCGTTTCCATGCGCCGATCAGGGCCTGCCCCAGCATGGGCGTCCACGGCAGCATGCCGGCGATCAGGATCGGAATGAAAAACCACCACGGCGCCGTGCGGTGATGGACTTGCGTAAGAAAGCGCTGGAAATGTTCGTGGATGAAAAAGAAGTGCGGGAATTCAGGATTGGCGATCGACACTGCGACGACCCAAGGCAGTGCGATCGCCAGCATGATGGCAATACCGGCGAAGGGTTCAAGCCGCTTCAGGAACGAAATGTCGCGCTGGATAAACGCATAGGCCGCCATTGCGGCACCCGGCAGCACCAATCCGATAAGGCCTTTGCTCAGGAACGCAAGGCCCATTGCCGCCCAGGCCAGCCACATCCACAAGCGCGATTCGCGCGTTCGCTGCTCGCTTTGCTGGGACAGCAGGAAGCCGAGCAGTCCGAGCGTCATGCAGAAGGTGACACCCATGTCGAGCGTATTGAGGTGGCCGATGGCCGCGTAGAGGATGCTGCTCGCCACAACCAATGCGGAAAAGAGCCCAGCGCGCCGGCCAAATAATCGCATGCCGGCGAATCCCAGCATCAAAACGCCGAAAAATCCTGTCACTGCGCTCCACAGCCGGGCGGTCCACTCGTGTTCGCCGAAGGCGTTGTAGGCTGCCGCGGTGGCCCAGTACTGCAGCGGCGGTTTCTCGAAATACTTGATGGCATTCAGGCGCGGTGTAACCCAGTCTCCGGTTACCGCCATCTCCCGCGCGATCTCGGCATAACGCCCCTCGTCCGGTCGCACAAGGCTGCGATACCCGAGGTTGCAGAACCAGACAACGAAGAACACGAAGGCGAGTATGGCGACGACGCGGGGGCGGACGGTGCCGGAATCGGGCATTGTGGTTTCAGATTTCATCATTTGCTGCGTGTTTGAGTTTTACTCCGGGGACTGGTACTGCCTGTGCCGAATCCGGTGGCATTGCTCTTACTCATTTCCTCCGGTGTGCCCGTTGTGGATACCTCATGGATATTGGCGACGGAGCCGACCGGCATGCGCTACCTGTAGACCTTCCCAGCCACTACTGGCTGGACGCCCGGGAAGGACAACAAGTGAATACAGTTATCTTGAAACGATCTATTTCCATCTTGGTCAATCCCTGAGACGGCCAAACAATGGCAATGGCTTGTCATCGCACGCAGCAACGCGCGATTGTAAGGCTTTGCGGACATAGCGCCATTGCAGTGACGGCGCATCCAGACGATCCGCCAATTCTCGCGCCCATCTTTACACCTGGGCGAATGTCCGCGAGTCTTGAAAGAGTGGTCATAATGAAACGAAACCTAACCATGAGTGCGGTTACGAATTTCACCACAATGTCCAACAATCGCGTCAAGGCCTTGCCGGGCTTGGTTCTGACGATGGTCGCAGTCAATGCGTTTGCCCGCACAGGTTCTCGCGGCGCAAGCCAAGGTCAGCATGCAACGGGCCTGGGTGATCGTCCTCAAGGTGCATCCAGGCTAAATTACCAGTGAGGGGTAGCAGGAGAAAAGCGGCAGCGGTCTGCGCCATTCCTTCGATATCCGGGACGACAAGGAACGCAGGAAGCCGGCGTGGATGAGCCTGCCGAGAACGCCAGGGCGGGCGCTATGCCGAATTCGTCGCTACCTATTCTCGGGTCGGGAATGTTGACGATCTGCGACCGCCGCGGTCTCCGCAAATTAGAGGCCGTGCGTGCGCAGAGCAAGGAACCAGGTATGCGGGGATTCAGGGAAATGATCCGAACAAAAAAACGCCGGATCCTGGAGGAATTTTGAAACATAGTCGATTCAAGCGAGTACATCGCCTCACTTTTCGGCCTATTGCGCCGGAAATCGCACCATGACGCGAAGGCCACGTTCGTGTTCCGCGGATTCGAGCGCGACTGTGGCGCGATGGCGCACGACCACGTTCTTGACGATGGCCAAACCCAGGCCGCTGCCGGTTTCTTGCGAACCTTCGTGCCGGAAAAACCGGTCGAAGGCGCGTTCCCGGAATTCGGCGGGAATACCCGGCCCGTTGTCCGTCACCGTCAACACCGGCTGGTTGTTCTGCGTATCGACGCAAACGTCGACTTTTCCGCCGCGCTGGATATAGCGGATGGAATTGTCGATCAGGTTGCCGAGCATCGCGCGCAAGGCTTCGAAATCGCCGGATATCCATACCGGCTGTTCACCGTCGACGCCCAGATCGATGCCTTTCGCCTCTGCAATCGATGCATGGTCCGCGACCGCCTGCCTCGCCAGTAGTGCGAGTTCCACCGGTGCGGAAGAACGCTCGGCCAGTTCCGGTTCGTGGCGCGCGAGCGTGAGCAATTGCTGTACGAGATGGATGGCGCGTTTCACGCCTTCATCCAGTTGCGCGAACGCGGCGTCGCGTTCCTCGTCGGTGGTCGCGCGCCGGGCCAGCTGGATCTGCAATTGCACGGCGGTCAGCGGCGTGCGCAGTTCGTGTGCCGCGTCGGCGATGAACGTGCGGCGCATCTCCAGTGCATTGCCGAGTCGCCCCAGAAGTTGGTTCAGCGCCGTGACCAGCGGCTGTACCTCGCTCGGCAGATCGCTGTCAGGCAGCGGCTGCAGTGCGGATGCCGATCGTTGCTCGACCGCGTTCGCGACTTTCTTGAGGGGGCGCAGGCCCTTGCCGATGATGACCCAGATCACGACTCCCAGCGCAGCGAAAAGGAAAAGAATGGGCAACAGTATCCGCACGGCCGCGCTGGCGGCGAGCGCATGCCGGACGCGCTTCGGCTGGGCCACTTGTATCGTGTGTTCGCGCAATTGAACGTTGAACACCCGCCATTGGGTGCCCGGTGTCGATACCGATGACAAACCCGCATTGGCGCGCGGGGGCAGGACGGGGAGGGCATCCGATACGTAGACGAGGGTTCCCGCGCGATCCCATATCTGGATCACCAGATCGTCTTCCTCGTCGACTATCTGGACCGGCGGGCCTACCGGGCTGTCCAGGGAGTCATCCCGAAAAGACAGGGCAACCTGCCTCAGTTCATAGTCGAACAGTTCGTTGAATTCATCCTCCACCGTAAAATAGATTCCCAGGGCGGCAAAAAGCCCGGCGAGGACGAGCGTAGAAAGCAGCCATACGAGCAACTGGCGTCGAATGGACCTCATGGCTTCTTCGGCACCATGTAACCGACGCCGCGGATGTTCTTGATGAAATCGCGGCCGAGCTTCTTGCGCAGCGCGTGGATATAGACCTCGACGGCATTGCTCTCCACTTCCGCGTCCCATCCGTACAGCTTCTCTTCCAGCTGGGTTCGAGACAGCACGACGCCAGGCCGATCGAGCAGGGCCATGAGAATGGCGAACTCCCGGGCGGACATGACGAGCGCGCGTCCCTTGAGGGAAACTTCGTGCGTCGCCGGATTCAGAGAAAGATTGCCGTGCGTGATGGCGGGTGTTACCCGTCCGGCGCGACGACGCAGCAGGGCGCGGACGCGGGCCGAGAGTTCGTCCAGGTCGAACGGTTTGGTCAGGAAATCATCGGCGCCGCCGTCCAGCGCCTTTACGCGATCTGCGATCGCGTCTCTCGCGGTCAGGATCAACACCGGAACGGTGTTGCGTTGCGCGCGCAGGGTCTTGAGCACCTGGGTGCCGTCTTTTCCCGGCAGTCCGAGGTCCAGCAGCATCAGGTCGTACACTTCATTGGCCAGTGCCAGTTCTGCGGCTGTGCCATTCTGTACCCAGTCGACGCTAAATCCGTCCTGCCGCAATCCCTGCCGGACGCTCTTGCCTATCATCAGGTCGTCTTCAACCAGCAACAATCGCATGCATCATTCCCTGTGCCGGGCCTGCAGCGAGATTTCCCCATACGAAACCGCCGCGATTCCGATTGTCCTCTTGCCCGGGGGGAGCGAGTGCGTGAATTTCCCCGCGCTCCGCAATCTATAGAATGAAACTTAAACGAAACTTAAGGGCCGGCCGCAAGCCTGGCAGGCTAGGATACGCCGGAGTTGACAGCGGGAGGTCCGCCATTCCCGCTTCGCCGAACCTGCGGATGTGAAGAAAAATGGAACAATCGACTTGTGGCCGCTGTAGTCTCGTCGAAACAGATCGGCTGTGCTACCGTTAACGCGGCTGCGGTGGAATTTGGACGACGCCCGCCTGTATTTCAACGCCGTGGACGTGGCAGCAGTAACGGACGCAGCCGGCGATAGATATTGTCGAGGATGCGCGATTGCGCCCGGACGGCCGGATGAATGCCATCGGCCTGAAACATGCTGCGGTCGTCGGCAAAACCCTGGAGCATGAAAGGAACCAGCGAAGCATTCTGCTGTCTGGCAACTTCGGCGAACAAACCTTCGAAGCGGCGCGTATAGACCAAACCATAGTTCGGCGGGATACGCATGCCGGCGATCACGACTTTCGCGCCGGCCTTGCGGCAGGCCGCGACGATGGCAATCAGGTTGCTGCGGGTTTCTTCGAGCAGATTTCCGCGCAGGCCGTCGTTGCCGCCGAGGGCGACGATGACCACCGCGGGCTGATGTTCCTTGAGAGCGGCGCCGATGCGATTGAGCCCGCCGAGGGTGGTTTCGCCGCTGATGCTGGCGTTGACCACCCGGTAGTCGAGTTTGTCGCGCTGGATGCGCTGTTCCAGCAGCGCGACCCAGCCTTCGCCCAGTGCCAGGCCGTAGCCGGAGGAAATGCTGTCGCCCAGGACCAGAATGGTCTGGGCTGCGTGGACCGCCGGCACCGGAACCATTACCAGCAACGCAAAGAGAAGAAACCACCGCATGACTGAAGAGTTCATGCCGCCCATTGTGAGGGCGGCCGGTTTGACCAAGCAAGTATTTGCCGGCACCACCCCGCTGACCATCCTCCAGGATGTTTCCCTCGAAATCGCACGCGGCGAAGCAGTGGCCATCCTCGGCGCATCGGGTTCCGGCAAGACGACGCTGCTGGCGTTGCTGGCGGGCCTGGACGTGCCCACTGCGGGGACGGTCCACATCGACGGCACGGATTTGTTCGCCCTCGATGAGGACGGCCGCGCGCGGCTGCGGCGTGATCGCGTGGGCTTCGTGTTCCAGTCCTTCCAGTTGCTGCCCGCGCTTACGGCGCTGGAGAACGTGATGCTGCCGCTGGAGCTTGCCGGAAAATCCGATGCGAAGGAGCGCGCGGCGGACTGGCTGGAGCGGGTGGGTCTTGGGCCGCGGCTCACGCATTATCCCCGGCAGCTTTCCGGCGGCGAGCAACAGCGCGTCGCGGTGGCGCGCGCGTTCGCCGCCGACCCGAGTGTGCTGTTTGCGGACGAGCCCACCGGCAACCTAGACTCCGCAACCGGAGAAGAAATCATCTCGCTGATGTTCGAACTGAACCGCGGGGCGCGCACGACGCTGTTGCTGGTCACGCACGATGAAGGCCTCGCGCAACGCTGTGCCCGCCGCATCCGCCTGGCGGCGGGCCGGCTGACGAACGATGAACGGCGCTGATCTCGGCGTAACCGCGGTGGTCAGGCTGGCGATGCGCATGCTCGCGCGCGACTGGCGTGCCGGCGAGCAACGCCTGCTCGCCCTTGCGCTGATCGTGGCGGTCGGCAGCGTGACGACGGTGGCCTTTTTCGCCGACCGGGTCGGACGTTCGCTGACCAGCGAGGCCAGCCAGCTGCTGGGCGCCGACCTGGTCATCGTCTCCGACAAGCCGATCGCCGATCGTTTCGTGCAGACCGCGCAGCGCGCGGGTTTGTCCGCCACCCAAGCCGTGCGTTTTCCGAGCATGACGCAGTTCGCCGGCCGCACCCTGCTCACCGAGGTCAAGGCGATTGCGCCCGGTTATCCGTTGCGCGGCAAGCTGCGCATCCGCTCATCCGAGGCCGGACCGAATTTCGAACCTGGCCGCATTCCGTCGCCGGGCGAAGTCTGGGTCGATGATCGGCTGCGGCGCCGCCTAGACCTGAAGATCGGCAGCCTTGTCGGTCTCGGCGGGCGCGAGTTCACGGTTGCCGCCCTGGTCAGCGAAGAACCGGAATCCAGCGCCGGGTTCATCAACCTTGGCCCGCGGCTGATGATGAATGAAACGGATCTGCCGTCCACCGGCCTGATCCAGTCCGGCAGCCGCGTTTCGTATCGCCTGTTCGTGGCGGGAAGCGTCCCGGCCATCGCATCATTCCGCGACTTCGCCGCGCAAGCGGTCGGCCCCGGGCAGCGGGTCGAGGACATTCGGGACGCGCGTCCGGAAATCAAGTCGGCGCTGGAACGCGCCGAACGCTTCCTCGGCTTGTCCGCGCTCATGACGGTGATCCTGGCCGGCGTAGCGGTGGCGCTTGCCGCGCGCCGCTATCTGCAGCGTCATCTCGATGCCTGCGCCATCATGCGCTGCCTCGGTGCCGGGCAGATGCTGATCCTGGCCCTGCACGTGTTGCAGTTCATGATGATCGGACTGATCGCCGGCGCAGTCGGCTGCGCGGTCGGCTTCGCCTGCCAGTTCGTGCTGGCGATGGTATTGGCGCCCGTGGTGTCGGTGACGTTGCCCGCACCCGGTCTGCGGCCACTGGCGCAAGGCATGGTCGCGGGATTCGTGATGCTGCTCGGATTCGCCCTGCCGCCGCTCATCGCATTGAAGAAGGTTCCGACGTTGCGGGTACTGCGCCGCGATCTCGGCGCGCCGAATCCCACGGGCCTCTCCGCCTATCTTCTCGGCGGAGCTGCCATTGCCGGACTGGTATTGTGGCAGGCGCAGGAACTCAGGCTGGGGCTCTATGTGCTCGGCGGAGTCCTCGGTACGGCGGCAGCGTGCGCTGTGCTCACGCTGCTGGTGCTTCGGCTGTTGTCCTCGCTCGGGCGCAGCGCCGGCTTGAACTGGCGTTTCGGCCTGGCCAACCTGCGCCGCCATCGCGCCGGCAGCATCGTGCAGGTGACGGCGCTGGGGCTCGGGCTGATGGCGTTGATCCTGCTGACACTGGTGCGCGCGGAGTTGCTGGACAACTGGCGCAACAGCCTGCCGGCGGATGCGCCGAATCGCTTCCTGGTGAACATCCAGCCCGATCAGCTACCGGAGATCACGCAGTTCTTCGCCGCCAACGGCGTAGCGCCGCCGCGATTGTTTCCGATGGTGCGCGGGCGCCTGGTGGAAATCAACGGCAAGCCGGTGTCGTCGCGCGACTATGTGGAGGATCGCGCCCGCCGGCTGGTCGATCGCGAATTCAATCTGTCGTGGTCGCAATCGATGCAGCCCGACAATTCGATCGTCGCCGGCCGCTGGTTCGACAGCGGCGATGCCGGCAAAGCGGTGCTGTCGGTCGAGGAAGGCATTGGCAAATCCATAGGCGTGAAGGTCGGAGATAGCGTGACTTACGACATCGCCGGTTCGCGCCTGACGGCGCAGGTCGTGTCGCTGCGCAAAGTGGCGTGGGACACCTTTCGCGTGAATTTCTTCGTCGTCGCCCCGCCGGGCGTGCTGGAAAAATTTCCCGCCAGCTACGTGACCAGCCTGCACCTGCCCGCGTCACGATCGGTGCTGATGGACGACCTGGTGAAACGCTTTCCGAATCTGCTCGTGATCGACGTGGCGGCGATCCTCGCGCAAGTGCAACGCATGATGAACCAGGTGGTCAAGGCGATCGAATTCGTCTTCCTGTTCAGCATCGCGGCAGGCTTGCTGGTGCTGTTCGCCGCGCTGAGCAGCACGCACGACGAACGCGAATTCGACGCCGCGGTCATGCGTACGCTTGGCGCATCGGGCCGCCAGTTGCGCGCAGTCCAGGCCGCCGAGTTTGCCCTGATCGGTGCGCTGGCCGGGCTGCTCGCCGCGATCGGCGCGACGGCAATCGGATATGTATTGGCCGACAAGGTGCTGAACCTGCCTTATACGATCAATCCATGGGTCTGGCTGGCAGGCCTGCTGATCGGTGCTGTCGGTGTCACCGTCGCCGGGCTGCTCGGCACGGCGAAAGTGCTGCGCACGCCGCCGATGCAGGTTTTCAGGGCGAGCGCGTGATATCAGTGCTGAGTGCTGCGTACTGAGTGCTGCGAAAAAGCGGCCAGACGCACCATTGCGGTCTCGCTCGTCGTACCTTGCTCGAGAGATAGCTGCGCTACTCTTCTTCTCAGCACTCAGTACGCAGCACTCATCACCGCCGTTACCGCTTCACCGGCCCCCGGTCGCGCCAGCTCACGTCGCCGCACAACACGCGCATCTCTCCGTCGACCAGGCTGCCGATGGAAACCGTGATGCACTGGTTGGCGCCGGCGATGGAGAGATAGGGCCGGGTCACCTGCACCCTGCCGGGATGCTCGAGCGCGCGGCGGAAATAGAAACGCCGCGACCAGTTGGCGCCCTGTGCGTTTGCCACGGGACTGTAGCGCTGGTCCGCCACCGCCATCTGGCGCGGATTGACCATGTTGTCGCCGATCTGCCGGCCTTCCTTGTCGAGCAGATAGCAACGTTCGGCGCCGGGCAGGTCGAGAAACCCGCTCGCCGCATGCGTCAGCGGGATGCCGGATTCGATCAGGCTGGCGGCGTAGCCGATGGCGTTGATGTAGGGACTGACCTCGCGCCGGTGGAAGGAAACCTCGGGCAGGGTGACCTCGCGGAAATCGATCCAGAGCTGATCGAACAGCGCGCGGCTTCTATCATCGGAAGGCAGGGATTCGGCGGGCATCGCAAAGTAATAGCCTTGCACGAAATCGGCGTCGGCATCCATCGCCATCAGGGCTTCGCCCTCCGTTTCGATGCCTTCCATCAACACCAGCGAACCGGCCTCGTGCAACAGCGAGACCATCACCGGCATCATGCGGCGGATGCGCAGGTTGCTGCCGGCCTGTGTGGTCATCGAACGGTCGAGTTTGACGATGTCGGGTTGCAGGTTCCACACGCGGTCGAAGTTCGAATGGCCGGCGCCGAAATCGTCGAGCGCGATCAGGAACCCCTGTTTGCGGAAAAACTGCACGGCTTCGCCCAGTCGCACCTCGTTCAGCACGCCTTGCTCCAGGATTTCGATCACGACCCGGTGCGCCGGAAAGCCGGTCGCTTCCAGTAATTCGCCGAGGAAATGGCCGTCATGCACGCTCTCCAGGAAAACGGCGGTATTCATGTTCAGAAACAACCACCCGTCCGCCTTGAGTTGCTGGAAATTGTGTACATGGACCGCATTCGCCAGGCGGTCGAGCGTCAGGATGTGCGAGAAATCCCGTCCCATGGCGAGGGCATCGAGCGGCGAGATCGGATGGCCGCTTGGGTCGGTCGGGCGCATCAGGCCCTCGAATCCGACCGTGCGGCTGTGGGCGACGCTGAAAATCGGCTGAAAGTGGCTGCGGACGGTCAGTCCGGCGAGTTTCCCCGTGGTCTGATGGGCCGCCTGCTGCAACAAGTCGCGAATCGATTGCAGGTTTACGCTGGAGGATGGCGGTTCCGGGGGATTCGATGTATTCATCGGGTTTTGACTGCAAATCCTCTTGTTTTTGGCGGGCAAGGCGCCCGGTTCAGGCCGCCCTTTTGTGCATTGCGGGCCGGCAAAAGCATTATACGGATATTCAATGAATTGCAGCCTTTCCTGTGGTACACTGCGCGACCTTTTTCGCCGCACCGCTTTCCATGACACGCAACGTCCGCAATATCGCGATCATCGCCCACGTCGACCACGGCAAAACCACGCTGGTCGACAAACTCCTGCGCCAGTCGGGCACTTTCGCCGCGCATCAACATATCGCAGAACGGGTCATGGACTCGAATGACCTCGAAAAAGAGCGCGGCATCACGATCCTGGCGAAGAACTGCGCGGTCCAGTACGAGGGCACGCACATTAACATCGTCGATACGCCCGGCCACGCCGATTTCGGCGGCGAAGTGGAGCGCGTGTTGTCGATGGTCGACAGCGTGCTGCTGCTGGTGGATGCGGTGGAAGGGCCGATGCCGCAAACGCGGTTTGTCACGCGCAAGGCACTGGCCCTGGGACTCAAACCCATCGTCGTGGTCAACAAGGTGGATCGTCCCGGTGCCCGCCCCGACTGGGTCGTGAACCAGACTTTCGATCTGTTCGACAAGCTCGGTGCCACTGAGGCACAACTCGATTTTCCCGTCGTGTATGCGTCTGCCCTCAACGGCTACGCGACGATGAACCTGAATGAACCGAGTACGGACCTGCGTCCGCTGTTCGAGGCCATTCTCAAGTACGTACCGGTGCGCGATGCCGATCCCGATGCCCCCCTGCAACTGCAGATCTGCTCGCTCGATTATTCGAGTTTCGTCGGCCGCATCGGCATCGGCCGGGTGGCGCACGGGCGCATCCGCTCCGGTCAGTCGGTCGCGGTCATGCAAGGTCCCGACAGCGAACCGAAGATTGCCAAGGTCAACCAGGTCCTGGTGTTCAAGGGCCTGGAGCGCACGGTAGTCGAGGAGGCCGAGGCCGGCGACATCGTGCTGATCAACGGCATCGAAGAAGTCGGCATTGGCGTCACGCTCAGCGATCCGGCCAACCCGAAAGCATTCCCGCTGCTGAAGGTGGACGAACCCACGCTGACCATGAACTTCCTGGTCAACACCTCGCCACTGGCCGGCCGTGACGGCAAGTACGTTACCAATCCAACGTCGCGTTGAAAGTCGAATTCACCGCCGATTCCGACACGTTCGTCGTGTCCGGACGCGGCGAGCTGCACCTGACCATCCTGCTGGAAAACATGCGCCGCGAAGGCTACGAAATGGCCGTCGGCCGTCCGCGCGTGGTGATGAGAACCGTGAACGGCGTCAAGCAGGAGCCCTACGAATTGCTGACTGTCGATGTCGAGGACGGCCATCAGGGCGGGGTCATGGAAGAACTGGGCCGCCGCCGCGGCGACCTGCAGGATATGCAGGCCGACGGCAAGGGGCGCACCCGCCTCGAATACCGCATCCCGGCGCGTGGACTGATCGGCTTCCAGGGCGAATTCCTCAACATTACGCGCGGCACCGGCCTGGCCAGCCATATTTTTGACGACTACGGCCCGGTGAAGGGCGACATGGACGAGCGCCGCAACGGCGTGTTGATTTCGCAGGACGATGGCGAAGCAGTCGCCTATGCCTTGTGGAAGCTGCAGGACCGCGGCCGCATGTTCGTCTCCCCGGGCGATGCGCTGTATGAAGGCATGGTGATCGGCATCCATTCGCGCGACAACGACCTGGTCGTCAATCCGATCAAGGGCAAGCAGCTCACCAACGTGCGTGCTTCCGGCACCGACGAAGCCGTGCGCCTGGTCCCGCCGATCGAACTGACGCTGGAGAAGGCGGTGGAATTCATCGCCGACGACGAACTCGTCGAGATCACGCCGAAATCGATCCGCGTGCGCAAGCGCTACCTCAAGGAGCATGACCGCAAGCGTGCGTCGCGCGGTGATGCGACGACGGCCGCTGCCTAAATGAAGTAAAGCGGTTTGAAAAAGGCCTTCTTCGGAAGGCCTTTTGTTTTTCTGGTTCTAAAGGCTAGTGTTCACCACAGAGACACAGAGGACACAGAGAAAAAAGTATTCGGGATTCAAGGCCGCTCGTCAGATCTGGTAACAGACGCCTACGATGCCGCCATCAAGGGAATGGTTTTCTCTGTGCCCTCTGTGCCTCTGTGGTGAATTGATTTTCACTCCTTCCGTTATACTTGCCTGATGCTGGAATTCTCCCTCGCACTTGTCGTTACCGCGGCGACGCTCGTCGCGGTCATCATCCTGATCTTCGTCGTTGTCGCCGTGGCGCGCCGCCAGTCGGGCCTGCCCGAAACGCTGGTGCGCGTGCTGGAGGAAAGGCACATGGGGATGATCAGGGACCTCAACGCCGGCCTGAACAGCCTGGGCGATCGCCTCGGCGCGTCGCAGAACGAAATGTTCGAACGCCTGCGCAATACCATCACGCAGGAACTCACGCAGACGCGCAGCACTGTCGGCGCGCTGCAGGTCAAACAGGTCGAGGAACTCTCTGCGACGCGCGAGACGACCACGCTCAAGCTGGCGGAGATGAGTGCGGACCTGCAGGCCAAGCACGACCAGTTGCGCAGCGAAGTGCTGACCCGGATTCTGCAGACGCTGGCGGAACAGAATCGAGCGGAGCAGGAATTGATCCAGACCACGATGCGCAATGCTTCCGCGCAGCTCGCAGCGTCGATGGAACTGCTGACCAAGACCACCGATTCCCGGCTCGAGCAGATCAGCGGGAAAGTCACCGAGCGGCTCGAAGAGGGTTTCAAGAAGACCAACGAGACTTTCGTCAGCGTGATGGCGCGGCTGGCTACCATCGACGAGGCGCAGAAGAAGATCGACGGGCTCACCAGTAACGTCGTGAGCCTGCAGGAGTTGCTCGGCGACAAGCGCTCGCGCGGCGCATTCGGCGAAGTGCAGCTCGAGAACCTGGTGCGCAACATCCTTCCCGAGATGGCCTACGAGTTCCAGTACACCTTCAAATCCAATGCGCGCGCGGACTGCGTGCTGAAGTTGCCGCCACCGACCGGAATGGTGGCGGTGGATGCGAAATTCCCCCTGGAAAACTACCGTCGCATGTTCGAGGCCGGCCTGCCCGAACTCGAGCGCGTGGCGGCGCAACGCCTGTTCCGTGCGGACGTGAAGAAGCACGTCGACGATATTGCGGGCAAGTACATCATCGCCGGCGAAACTTCGGATGGTGCCGTGATGTTCGTGCCGGCGGAAGCGGTTTTCGCAGAGATCCACGCCTATCATTCCGAGGTGGTCGACTACGCAATGCAGCGGCGCGTCTGGATCGTTTCACCGACCACGCTGATGGCGGTGCTGAATACGGCGCGCGCGGTGATGAAGGATGTCGCCACCCGGGAGCAGGTACATATCATCAAGGACGAACTCGGCAAGCTCGGCAAGGATTTCCAGCGCTTCGACGCGCGCATGAAGAAACTTGCCGATCACATCCGGCTCGCCCATCAGGACGCGGAGGAAGTGCGCGTTTCCAGCGACAAGATCACCAGACGCTTTTCGCAAATCGAACGCGTGGAACTCGATCAGCCGGACCAGGTGCGCGCCCTCGAACAGGCCATGCTCGATGCGCCGCAGGAGGACGAGGCGGGCGGCGAGGAGCCGCGGTCCTGAGCGGCAGGCGCTGAAGCATGTTCGGTTTCACGCAATGGCGCAGGCGGCGCATCCTGAGCAAGTCCGGTCTGGACGATGCGACCTGGCAGCGCGTTACCGGACGACTGCCGTTCGTGGCGCGCCTCGACGATGGCGAGCGCGCGCGGCTGAAAGACCTGGCGATCCTGTTCATGCACGGCAAGCAGATTTCGGCGGCCGGCGGACTGGAACTCAACCAGGAAATGAAACTGGGCATCGCGGTCCAGGCCTGCATCCTGGTCCTCGAACTGGGCATCGAGCACTACGACGGCTGGATTGAAATCATCGTCTATCCGGATGAGTTCATGCCGCGCCATGAAATCCGCAACGCACACGGCCTGATCGAAACCGACGAAATGTCCTACGCTGGCCAGGCGTGGCTGCGCGGCCCGGTTATCCTGTCGTGGGCAGACGTGGAGCACGCGGGCGAGATGGACGGCATGAACGTGGTCATCCACGAGTTTGCGCACAAACTCGACATGCTCAACGGCGAAGCCAACGGGTTTCCGCCTTTGCACGCCGGCATGAATCGCCGGGCCTGGTCGCAGATCTTCAATGCCGCCTACCAGGATCTTTGCAGGCGGGTGAGGGCGGGGGAACATACCGAAATCGATGCCTATGCGACCGAATCTCCCGGAGAATTCTTCGCGGTCGTCAGCGAAGCCTTCTTCGAAATTCCGGACATAGTGCGGGCGGTGTATCCGCAAGTCTATGAGCAGCTCGCGCAGTTCTATCGCCAGGATCCGGCGAGCCGTGAGTTGCCTCGGGAATGGAGAATGAAATAGAGCCGTAACGGCCGTGAATACGTGAATGTCGTGAATATCGTTCTACGTCGGGTCCAGAGCTCTACAAGTCTTTTACGACATTCACGACATTCACGGCCTCACGGCCGCCAGCACTGCGACCGGATAGGCGTAGTGAACCTGAGTGCCGTCGAGCCGGATCGGAATGCCCAGTCGATCGTCTCGCGCGGATGTTCGGAAGATTTCCCGGATCTTGTCGCCGTCGCCGGGGTTGGGAAACGAGCGGCCCAGCAGGTTTTCCAGTTCGTCGCGCAATTCGTAGAATGTGATCTTCGCGTCGGGCAGTCCGGCGGCGGGAAACAACGCCTTCAGTTCGGCCACCGGCATCGCGCGCACGTGCGATGGATCGCGCAGCAATTCCATGCGGTTGAACTCGGCTCCTTTGGCGGAATCGGTGGAGGTATGCATGTCTGCGACCAGCAAGCGCCCGCCCGGTGCGCAGACCCGGACCATCTCTTTCAGGACCGCAAGCGGTTCGATGAAGTGGTGGAAGCTGAAGCGCGTAACGACAATGGTGAAAGCGCCGTCGGCGTAGGGCAGGGAAGTCGCCTGGCCCTGGTTCCAACTGACATTGGATAGCGACTTCTCCCGCGCCATCGCGCGCGCGCGGTCCAGCATCGCGGGCGTCATGTCGATGCCGGTTGCGTGGCGCACAACTCCCGCGAAGGCGCACACCACATTGCCGCCGCCGCAGGCAACGTCGAGCACCGTATCGTCCGGTCCCGCGCCAACGGTGTCGATCAGCAACTGCAGCGCTTTCCCGTCGGCGATGGTTTTGGCGGTCGAAAATGGAATGGCCTGCTTGCTGAACTGATCGACGATCAGAGTTTGGTGTTCTTTGGTTTTCATGTTTTCTTTTTCTCAGTCCCGAGTACCCTCAAGGGGGTATTGAAAAGAATCCTTTTCCCTCAGTCCTGCATCTCCCCGCCTTCCGGTCCATAGAACATGACCCAGGTACAGAAGTCTGCGGTGAATTCGTCGAAGCGGTGTGCTACACCCGCCGGCACGAACAGCATGTCGCCTGCCTGAAACGGATGGCGTTGCGCTCCGTTGACGAAAAAGCCCGAGCCGCACGCGATCACGTAGATTTCATCCCGGGTATGCGGTTTCTGTGAATCTTTCGCGGCAGGACGATACATTTTCACCTGCAGCGTGCCGTGCTCGAAGACGAAGGCTGACGGGATGCCTTCCCTGATTTTCGCCACAGCGTCGAGCGCATCGGCGATGCTCGCGTGACGCCCATGCTTCGAAATCGTAAAGTTCTTCTCTTGCTTCATGATTTTGTTTTCACTCGATCCCCGCCCCTCGCCCCTGCAACTGCTTCCACCGGAAGCAGTTGCCCGTGTGGTCGTCTACTATGCCGGTTGCCTGCATGAATGCATACATGATGGTGCTGCCGACGAATTTGAAACCGCGGCGCTTGAGGTCCTTGCTCATGGCGTCGGATTCAGCGGTGGATGCCGGCACCTGTTTCTGCGATGTCCAGCCATTGCGGCGCGGCTTGCCGCCGACGAATTGCCAGACATAGGCGTCGAAACTGCCGAACTCCTTCTGGACCTCGATGAAAGCGCGCGCGTTGATCACGGTTGCTTCGATCTTCAGCCGGTTGCGCACGATGCCCGGATCCAGCAACAGCTTGCCGATTTTCGCCTTGTCGTATTTCGCGACCTTGCGTACATCGAATCCGTTGAATGCCTTTCGATAATTTTCGCGCTTGTTGAGGATGGTCGACCAGGACAGGCCGGCCTGCGCGCCTTCCAGGATCAGGAATTCGAACAGGACGCGGTCATCGTGCTGCGGCACGCCCCACTCCTTGTCGTGGTATTCAAGATACAGCGGGCCGCCGCCGGCGGCCCAATGGCAACGTTCTGGCATGTGTGGAAGCCCGTCGTGGTTGAAAGACGGCATGTTAACGGAGGATCGGCGGTATCGAGAGCCCGTCATGTCTGCTAGAGTGGTTCAGCTCAAACAACGGCTTCATCCCAGTCCCTTGTTAATGGCAATTCGCGCCTTGTCGCGCTGGCTTACGATCGCGTTCATCGCGGGTGCAATGCAGCCCGTGGCCGCGCAGTCGGTGCAATCCTTCATCCCCCTCACCTCGGAGCAGGCAAGCTGGCTCGCGCGCCATGGCACAGTTCGTCTTGCCATTGTGCGAGCGGACTGGCCTCCGTTCGACATCGTTTCTCCCGCGGGCGAGTACAGCGGCATTACCCCCGATTACCTGAAGCTCCTGCAGGCCCGTACCGGATTGAACGTCGAACCCGTGTTATTCGACAACTGGGATCAGGTCATGCGCGCGGCGCGGGCCGGCAAAGTCGACCTCGTCGGGTCAATGGGCGAGACGCGGGAGCGTGAGGGCTTTCTGTCATTCACCAAGCCCTATGTAAACAATCCGTCGGTGATCATCACCCGCAAGGACCAACAAGACATTGCCGGCATCGCGAGCCTGCGCGGCAGAACCGTTGCGGTGGAAACCGGCTACTTCGTAGAGGAGTCCCTGAAACGCCGCCATCGGGAAATCAGGCTGCTCAAGGTGCGGACCACGCCGGAAGCGCTCGAATCCGTGGCCCTGGGAAAGGCGGATGCCTATGTCGGCAACCTGATCGTTTCGACCTACCTGATCGACAAGAACTATATGACCAACCTCGAAGTCCGCGCGCCGGTGGATTTCGCCGGCGGGGACCTGCATTTTGCGGTGCGAAAGCAGCTGCCGGAACTGCGAGGAATCCTGGACGCAGGCCTGGTCAGCCTTACTGAAGGCGAACGTCGCGCCATTCGGCAGCGCTGGGTTCCGGTCACGGACAAAATGCAGGCGCTGGAGCACATCGTCGAGCTCACGCCCGCTGAGCGTACGTGGATCGAGAAGCATCCGCGCATACGTGTCGGCGTCGATCCGGCCTGGGAACCTCTGGATTTCATCGACAAAGACGGCCGGCATAGCGGCCTTGCATCGGAGTACCTCAAGTTGATACGCGAACGGGTCGGCCTCAATCTCGAAGTCGTGCCGGGTGCGAACTGGGCCGAGACGCTGGAGCGGGCACAGCGCCGCGAACTCGACATGATCGCGCTGATCACCCAGGCACCGGGGCGGGAAAAGGATTTCCTGTTCACCAGGCCCTACGTGGCTATTCCGATGATTGTCGTGACGCGCAATGACGGTGGTTTCGTGGCCGATCCAAGTGCCCTCGAAGGCAAGACGGTGGCCGTCCTGAAGGATTATTTCGCCGGCCGCTACCTGGCGGAGAAATATCCGAAGATCGTGCAAATGCAGGTCGCGACGATGGACGAGACGCTCGAGGCGGTCAGCCGCGGCGAGGCGTTCGCCACGGTGGGGAGCATCGCCACGCTGGGTCCCAAGATCCAGAAACAGTATCTGGGAAAGCTCAAGATCGCGGGCTCGCTGGACAGGCTGCAGGAACTGCGCATGGGCGTGCGTTCCGATTGGCCGGAACTGGCGGTCCTGCTGGACAAGGGACTCGCTTCCATTTCCGAGCATCAGGCGCTGCGCCAGAAATGGCTGGCGTTCCGCGTCCAATACGGACTCGAGTGGCGGGAAGCGGCGAAAATCGCCGTGCCGGTTGCAGCGGCGATCTTCATCGTGCTGGCGGTCATCCTCGTGGCGAACCGCCGCCTCAAGCGCCAGGTCGCGGAAACCGAGCGCAAGGATGCGGCGCTCAAGATTCAGCTGGCATTCCAGCAAACGCTGATGGACACGATCCCGAATCCCATCCTGTTCAAGGATTCGGATGCCCGCGTCTACGGATGCAACCGCGCCTATGAGGAAGCCTTCGGCGTCACGCGCGAGGAACTGCTCGGTTGTTCCGCGCTGGAACTGGATTCGTTTTCACCTGCGCTGCGGCAGAAGCTGTACGACGACGACATGGCATTGCTGAAAAGTCCCGGCAGCGTACACGAGGAAGTCCGGGTGCCGTTCGCCGATGGTAAAGAGCATGTGGTGTTCTATTGGAAGACCGTGTTCAATCTTCCGGATGGCAGTGTCGGTGGCATACTTTCCGTGATCGTCGATATCACTGACATCAGGCGGCTGGAAGAAACGGCGCGCGAAGCCCGGGATGCCGCCGACGCCGCGAATCGCGCCAAGAGTTCCTTCCTTGCCACCATGAGCCACGAGATTCGCACGCCGATGAATGCAGTCATGGGCATGCTGGAACTCCTCGGCTTGACGCGGCTCGATGATGACCAG
>Ga0209131_1000246_pt1 | contig 39298 bp, 39 predicted proteins | sample GraSoi_2013_40cm_FD_185826 | JGI IMG/M metagenome (GOLD analysis project Ga0209131, IMG submission 185826) | Grasslands soil microbial communities from the Angelo Coastal Reserve, California, USA - Sample 9_17_2013_40cm (SPAdes) (version 2) | ecosystem: Environmental > Terrestrial > Soil >...
GGAAGGCGCGTGTGCGGTGTCTGGCGCAGCCGCTCGAGCACGTCTTCCCAGTCCCCCGAGATGTCGATGCCGGCAATCTCGTGGCGCGGAATCATGATGTCATTCACCGTGACGCGCTCCAGATCGAGGATCGACAGCAGCATCTGCCGGTGGCGGGCAGGGATCAGGGGGCTCGATTCGCTCACCACGGTACGCAGCTCCTCGGCGCTGAGTGCGTGGGCACCGTGGGTGGCGGCGCGCACGCCAAACAGGCGCAGGAAGGCGTAGGCGGCGCGATTGGTGAACCACAGCGCGGGGGAGGTCACCCACAGCAGGATGCGATAAATGAAGGCCGCGCTTAAGGCCACCGGTTCGCTGTGCACAGCCGCATAGATCTTCGGCGCCAGCTCACAGAAGATGATGATCACCACCGTCAGAGCGCTCATCATGACCGGCAGCGCGTATGGGTGCGGTACGCGCAGTGCCAGCAGCGTCGCGACCGTCGAAGCCGCGACGCTGGCCAGCGCGAGGATCACCAGGTTGGCGCCGAGCCAGTGATCGGGCTTGGCGAGCAGGCCTTCAAGAATGCGGGCGCGGCGTTCGCCGGCCCCCGCGCGGGTGCGCACGCGGTAGCGGTTGACCGACAGCATCGCCACTTCGGTTCCGGAAGAAAAGGCGATCACCACCAGCAGTCCCAACAGGGTCAGGAGCAGTACGAAGGTCGGCGCAGTGTCCAAGGGACACCTCTAAGGCTCTTGAAGGAGGGCCATAGCATAGGGCCTGCACGGCGGGGGCAGGCCAGTACCGTATAATTGGTGGATGTTTGACCAGCTCAGCGGGCGCCTCAGCGCGGCCATCGCGGCGCTCCGGGGCCGCGGCCGGCTGACCGAAGAAAACATCGCCGCCACGCTGCGCGAAGTACGGATCGCGCTCCTGGAGGCCGACGTCGCGCTGCCGGTGGTGAAGCGCTTCATCGAAGCGGTGAAGGCCCGGGCGCTCGGCACTGAAGTCAGTGCCAGCCTGAACCCCGGACAGGCGCTGATCGGTATCCTGCACCGCGAACTCGTGAGCGTGCTCGGGGGCGGTGGCTTAGGCCTAAGCCTGAACGTGCAGCCGCCCCTGGTGATGGTGCTGGCCGGTCTCCAGGGTGCCGGCAAGACCACGACCGCGGCCAAGCTCGCGCACTGGCTCATCACCACGCACAAACGGCGCGTGCTGCTCGTGAGCACCGACGTGCGCCGTCCTGCCGCCATCCTGCAGCTGGAACGCCTGAGCGAGCAGGTGCATGCGGATTTCTTTCCGGCCCCGGCCGGCCTGCCGGCGCCGGCCATCGCGGCGGCCGCGCTGGCCCAGGCGCGGAACGGAGTCTACGACGCCCTGATCGTCGATACCGCAGGCCGGCTCCACATCGATGCCGAACTCATGGCGGAGGTGCGCGAGATCGATGCCGCGGCCGGGGCGCACCAGCGCCTGTTCGTCGTCGACGCGATGTCGGGCCAGGACGCCCTGAACGCGGCCCGCGCCTTCAGCGCCACCCTGGACCTGACGGGCCTGATCCTGACCAAGGCGGATGGCGATGCGCGCGGCGGGGTGGCCCTGTCGGTCCGCGAAGTCACGGGCAAGCCGATCGTGTTCCTCGGAATGGGCGAAAAGACCGATGCTCTGGAGCCTTTTGACGCGGAGCGGATGGCGCAACGCATCCTGGGGATGGGCGACGTGGTGGCCCTGGTCGAATCTGTGCAGCGCAACATCGAGGTGGGAGAGGCCGAGCGCCTGGCTCGCAAGGTCAGCCAAGGCAAGGCCTTTGACCTGGCCGACCTGCGCTCGCAGCTCGAACAGCTCAGGCGCATGGGGGGGATGGGCGCCATGCTGGACAAATTGCCCACCCAGATGACCCGCAACGTCGTGCCGCCGGCCGACGCGGACCGCCAGGTGCGCCGCCAGCTGGCCATCATCGATTCCATGACGGTCCGGGAGCGGCGGACCCCCGGCCTCATCGACGGCTCCCGCCGCCGGCGGATTGCCCGCGGGGCGGGCGTGCAGGTCCAGGACGTCAATCGCCTGATGAAGCAGTTCCTGGAGATGCAGAAGATGATGAAGCGGTTCAGGGGAGGGGCCATGAAGCGGCTCCTGGGTGGCTTAAGTCATTGAGGGGCTTTAAGTCTGGCGGGGCTTTGCGTAGAATCCGCGCTCTTTTTTGGCCCAGAGCGACACTAGATAATGGTCACAATTCGTCTCACCCGGCGCGGCGCGCGCAACCAGCCTTTCTACCACGTGGTGGTGACGGACAGCCGCAAGCGCCAGGGCGGTTCCAGTCTGGAACAGGTCGGGTTCTTCAATCCCGTGGCGCGGGGCAAGGAAGTCCGCTTGCGTCTCGAGTTGGGCCGGATTGACCACTGGGTCGGCCTGGGCGCGCAGCTGTCCGATCGCGTGCGGGCGCTCGTGTCCGGTTATCGCAAGCAAGCCACGGCCTGAGGGCGGGCACCGTGGCGGAAGTGCCGCCGCGACGCGAGAATCTGAAGCTGGGGCGCGTGATCGGCGCTCATGGCGTGCGTGGCTGGCTGAAAATCCAGTCGCACACCGAGCCGCCCGAGAACCTATTGCGCCACCGGGTCTGGACCTTGCGTGATGCCGCCGGCGCCAGCGCCACCTTCGAGCTGGCGGACGCTGAGTTTGACGGGCGCTGGCTGCGCGCGCGATTGCAGGGTGTCGAGGATCGGGACGCCGCGGAATTGCTCCGCGGCAGGGATATCGAAGTACCGCGAGCGGAGCTGCCGCCGACTGCGGCGCGCGAATATTACCGCGACGATCTGCTCGGCTTCCGGGTGCGCAACCGCGCCGGGGCAGAGCTGGGTGAACTGAGCCACTATGTGGACGCGCCCGCGGCGCCGGTGATGGTGGTGCGTGGCGCGCGCGAGCACTGGGTGCCGGCCGCACCGCCCCATCTGGTGCGCGTCGATCTGGAGGGCCGCGAGATCGAAGTGGACTGGCCGGAAGAGCTGTAGGCCGGCGTGTGAGCAGGTGTTGCTGATTGAAGTGGTCACGCTGTTCCCGGAGATGATCCGGGAGTCGTTGCTGCACGGTGTGGTCGGTCGGGCGCAGCGGCGGGGGCTGCTGCAGGTGAGCACGGAGGATCCGCGCCGGCATACGGCCGATGTGCATCACACCGTGGACGACCGGCCCTATGGCGGCGGGCCGGGTATGGTGATGAAGCCTGAGCCCCTGAGTGCCGCGATTGGCGCGGCGCGCGCGCGTGTCCCGGCGGGCAGTCCCGTCGCGGCCCTGTCCGCGCAGGGGGAACGGCTCACGCAGCAGCGGGTGCGCGCGCTGGCCGGGCACCAGGGCCTGGTGCTGGTGGCGGGACGGTACGAAGGCATGGATGAACGGGTGCTCGAGAGCGAAGTCGATCTTGAGCTCTCGATCGGCGATTATGTGCTCTCGGGCGGGGAGCTGCCGGCGCTGGTGCTGATCGATGCACTGGCGCGGCTCCTGCCCGGTGCGCTGGGCGATGAAAGATCGGCGCAGCAGGATTCGTTCAATGCGGGCCTGCTGGACTGGCCGCATTACACGCGGCCCGAGGAATTTGCGGGGCGGCGCGTGCCGGCGGTGCTGTTGTCCGGCGATCACGCCGCGATTGAGCGCTGGCGGCGCAAGCAGGCGCTGGGCCGCACCTGGTTGCGGCGTCGCGAGCTGCTGGATGGGGTGGAGCTGGACGCCGAAGGCGCGGCGCTGTTGCGGGAATTTTTGCAGGAACAGGATATCAAGTCATGAACATTATTCAGACCCTGGAAGCCGAGCGCATGACGCGTAAGGTGCCGGATTTCAAGCCCGGCGACACGGTGGTGGTGCAGGTGAAAGTCACCGAGGGCGAGCGCGAGCGCGTCCAGGCCTTCGAGGGCGTCGTGATCGCTCTTTCCAATCGCGGCTTCAACTCCTCCTTCACGGTGCGCAAGATATCGCACGGCGAAGGCGTGGAGCGCACCTTCCAGACGCACAGTCCGTCGATCAGCGACATCAGCATCAAGCGCCGCGGCAATGTCCGGCGCGCCAAGCTGTATTACCTGCGCGATCGCGCCGGCAAGTCGGCGCGTATTGAAGAGAAGGTCTGAGTCAGCGCAGGATCGTGCGCTACCTGCTGCGCTTTTTCGGGGGCGTGTGGCACGGACTGGACGTGCTGCGCCGGGTGCTGCACCTGCTGCTGCTCCTGGCGCTGCTCGCACTGGTGGTCGCCGGATTGCGCGGAACGGTCCCGCACCTGCCCGAGCGCGGCGCGCTGGTGATTCACCCCTCGGGTGACATCGTCGAGCAACTCGCCGGCGAGCCGCTGGAGCGCGCCGTCAACGAACTGCAGGGAGAGAACGAGCCGCAGACCCTGCTGTGGGACCTGACACGCGCGATCCGCAAGGCCGCGGGCGATGCGCGCATCCAGGCGCTGCTGATCGACACGGACGATCTGGAGCACGTAGGCCAGGCCAAGCTCGAGGAGCTCTCGGGGGCCATTGCGGAGTTCCGGCGCAGCGGCAAGAAGGTCGTGGCTCGCGGCAGCTATTTCCTGCAGGGCCCGTACTACCTCGCTGCCCAGGCCGATGAAATCTACCTCGACCCCATGGGTTTCGTACTGCTCCCGGGCTACGACCGTTACCGCATGTACTTCAAGGACGCGATCGACAAGCTGGCCGTGGACGTACACCTCGTCCGCGCCGGCAAGTTCAAGAGCGCCGATGAGCCCTTCGTGCGGCGGGACATGTCGGCCGAGGATCGCCAGGAAAGCGGCATCTACCTGCAGTCCCTTTGGCAGGGGTACCGCACTTCGGTCGGCCACGCGCGCCGCCTGGATCCGGAAGCGCTCAACGCCTACACCAATGGCTTTGCCGCCGCGGTACGCGCGGCGGGTGGCGATACGGCGAGCGTCGCGAAGGCCGCGGGCCTCGTGACCGGGCTGCGCACCGCGGCGGAAGTCGAGCAGCGCATGATCGAGCTGGTGGGCCCTGATGACGCCCACCACAGTTTCCGTTCGGTGGGTCTCGAGGATTATCTCAAGGTCGTGCACCGCGAAGAGTCGCGCCGGAGCCCCCCTGCGGGGGCCATCGGCGTGGTCGTGGCCAGCGGCGAAATACTCGACGGCAACCAGCCCTCGGGCACGATTGGAGGCGAATCCACCACGGCGCTGCTCCGACGTGCCCTCGAGGACGAGGACATCAGGGCCGTGGTGCTGCGCATCGACAGCCCGGGCGGGAGCGTGCTGGCCTCCGAGCAGATCTATCGCGAGGTGCAGGCACTGCGCGCCGCAGGAAAACCCGTCGTTGCCTCGATGAGCGATGTCGCGGCGTCCGGGGGCTACTACATCGCCGCGCCGGCCGATGCGATCTATGCCAGCGCCAACACCATCACCGGCTCCATCGGTGTGTTTGCCACGATTCCCACTTTCGACCGGACGCTGGCCAAGCTCGGCGTCCAGGTGGACGGAGTGGGTACCACGGCGCTGTCCGGCTCGCTGCGTCTCGATCGTCCGCTCAAGCCGGAACTCGAACAGCTGATCCAGGCCGGCGTCGATCATTCCTACGACGAGTTCCTGCAGCACGTGGCGGCCGGGCGCCACCAGAGCACGAGCGCGATCAATGAGATTGCGCAGGGCCGCGTCTGGGCGGGGAGCGAGGCGCTGCGGCTTGGGCTGGTCGATACGCTGGGTGGCTATGAAGCAGCCGTCAAGGAAGCGGCGAAGCGCGCCAAGCTCGGCAAGGACTACAACGTACGCGTCGTGGAGCCGGAACTGAGCTTCACGGAGCAGTTGCTGCTGAACATGCGCACCACGATTGCGAGGGTGTCGCGCGCCGTCGGCTTGGGCAGCGGCGGGCTGAATGCCAGCGTGGTGGCGCGGCTCGCGCCGCAGCTGGCACCGCAGCTGGCGCCCCTGCAGCGCGAAGTGCGGCTGTGGCAGCGCTTTACCAGGGTGCCGGGCCGGACGGTCGCGTACTGTTTCTGCGCCGTCGAGTGACGGCCGTCGGCATGAAGAATTAATCGGGGGTCTGGCAGTGGGCGCAGCCCGGCGCGTGGCGGTTCTGTGTTCGATCTTCGTGGCGGCGCCGGCCATGGGCGAGCTCGCGGTGCACGTCAATCGTGTGGCGCTGGAGGCGGATGGACCGAAATCCGCGCTGGTCGAGTCGGACAAGGCGGGCGCCACCGGGGAGTTCACAGTCCTTCGCGACGGCAAGACGGTCCTGGTGGCACCGCTGGTCCCGCAGCCCGACCTGGCGGAGTGGGGCGCCTCGAAGCACTACTATCTCGCCGATTTCTCGCAGCTGAGTGAGCCGGGGCGCTATCGCGTGCGGGCCCGCGTGGGCGAGGAGCGCCGGCAATCCACCGAAATTGTCGTGGCCCGCGATGCGTTGTTCAAAGTCACGGCCGGAGCCCTGATCGATTACTTTCGCCAGGGCCGCTGGCTCGACATGAGCGATCACCACGTTCACGTGTTCGGATCCGATCGCTGGGTCGATGTCTGGGGAGGCTGGCGCGACGCCGGCGGCGACAACGGCAAGTACCTCTCGCACCTGTCCTACGCCAACTATTTCAATCCGCAGCAGGCCGGGATGACGGCCTGGACGCTCGCGCGCGTGCACGAGGCCGCAGCGACGCGCCTGCGCGCGGCGGGACTGGAACGCCCGCTCGTGGAGGAGGCGTTGTACGGTGCGGATTTCATGCACCGCCTGCTCTCGCCCGAGGGCTATTTCTTCATGACCGTGTTTGAAGGCTGGGGCCGCCCGGGCGCCGAGCGCGCCGTCACCGGTTATGTCGGCGAGGAGGGGAAATTCACCACGGACTACCAGGCGGCGATGCGCGAGGGTGCCGGCGTGGCGATCGCCGCGCTCGCCCGTGCCGCGCGGCTCTCGCGCCAGAGCGGCATCTCCGGTGAGTTTTCCGCGGCCACCTACCTCGCGGATGCCAGGCGCGCCTTCGCGCACCTGGCGCAGCACAACCGCGAGTACGACGACGACGGCGTCGAGAACATCATCGATGACTACACCGGGCTCCTGGCCGCGGTTGAACTGTACCGATCGACGAAACGGGCCGAGTACCGCGAGGCGGCGGACCGCCGTGCCCGTAATCTTGTCGAGCGCTTGAGCCCGGCGGGGTGGTTTCGCAGTGACGCCACGGATCGCCCGTTCTATCACGCCGCCGACGCGGGGTTCCCGCTGCTGGCGCTGAGCGAGTACCTGGCCATCGCGCGCCCAGCGGACGCCCCGCCGGTTCGCGCCGCGATCGCCCGCGCCCTTGACGCCCAGCTCGCCCTCAACGCCGCCGTGGCGAATCCCTTCGATTATCCGCGCCAGAGCTTCCGGCTGTTTCGCGACGGCAAACGCGGCGCGGAGTTGCTGACGGGATTTTTCATGCCGCACGCGAATGAGACCGGGTACTGGTGGCAGGGCGAAGACGCGCGGCTGGCCTCGCTCGCCGTGGCGGCTACGCTCGGCGGCCGGGCGGCGGGGCAGTCCGGAGCGGTGTTCGGCGTCAGCGGGCCACTGGCCGTCTTTGCGCAGCACTCGCTCGACTGGATCCTGGGCCGCAACCCTTTCGATGTGTGCATGCTCTATGGCTTCGGCGGCCACAACCCCGACTATTCGGAGAGTTCGGAGACCAACCTGGTGGGCGGAATTGCCAACGGCATCACGGGCGCCGTGGGGAGCCCCGAGGGTCGCGGCATCTCCTTCGCACCAGGCCCGGACGATGAGAACTGGCGTTGGGACGAACAGTGGCTGCCGCATTCGACCTGGCTGCTGCTGAGCGCAGCGCTGCTCAATGCGGAAGCGCCGCCGGCCGCGGCGCGATCAGCGCTTGCGCACTGAGACGACGGTGGCCTTGTAGCGATCGGCGCGCAGGAAGGAATGGCTGTGCTCGATCGCCGTGCGCTTCAGGTCATAGGTGGTCTCGCGCACGTACAGCAGCGCGCTGCCCAGCGCCGTGCCCAGCATCCGGGCCTGATCTTCGGTGGCCGTCGTGGCACCGATTTCCTCTTCGGCCCAATTGAGCTTCCGGTGGTAGACGGTTTCGAACAGCCGATACAGGGACACGCCCTGCAGGTCCCGTTGATCCAGATCGGGGAAGAGCGCGATCGGCAGAAAGCTCGTGACCAGCGCCACCGGTTCGTCATCGACGTAGCGCAAACGGTGCAGAGCAAACACGGCTTCATCGGCCCGCAGATGCAGGGCCTGCGAGACTTCCGCGTCCGCCGTGATGCGCTTGAGGGCCAATACTCTGGCTGAAGGCACCAACCCGCGCCGGCGCATCTCCTCGCTGAAGCCGCGCAGCTCCTGGAAGTTCCACGGTACGCGGCTGGAGCCGACCACCGGTCGCCGGCCCTTCTCGATGATCAGCAGTCCCTCGGAGCGCAGTTTCAGGAAGGCCTGGCGGACCGGCATCTTGCTGATGCCGAGCGTGCGGGCGATTTCCCCCTCGGACTGAAACACCTCGCCTTCGGTGAGTGCCGCGGTCTTCACCAGCGCGCGAACCTGGTCGACGATCTGCTGGTAGTAGGGCACGAAGCCATCGCGATCGATATGCAGGGTGATGCCGCGTTTCATCTGTTGTCCGCTCTAACCTATAATGATATGATACTAGGTGAGAGGGGGGTCGTAAACGATGGTGAGTACGCGTGCGCAGGCGTTTAGAACCGCCGCGCCCGACCGGCATGGACGCGGGGCCGGCCGATGGATCGCGCGCCTGATCATTCTCAGCGGCGTCCTGGCCGCTGGCGTTCCCGAATGCTCGCGGGCGGCAGCAGATGAGCCTGCGGCCCAGATCGCACCACGGCTGGCCCAGGCCAGCCTCGATGGCAATTACTTCAGTGCCGGGGGACAGCGCTTCCTCGTCACCGGAGCGCACTGGGTACCGGCCAAGGCCGCGCTGCAGTGGCCCCTGCAATGGGATCCGGCCGACATCGAGGCCGATTTTTCCACGATGGCGCAGATCGGCTTCAACACCGTGCGCTTCGACCTGTTCTGGGCGTGGTTCGAGCCGCGACCGGGCGAGTACAACCCCGAGGCCTTCGCGCAACTCGATTTCCTGGTCTCCCTGGCGCACAAGTACCACATCTACCTGCACCCTTCGCTGTTTGTCGGCGGGGAAGTGGGCGAGGCCTACTGGGACGTCGCCTGGCGCAACGGACGCAACCCGCAATCGAACCCGGAGATGCTGCGGCTCGAAACCAACCAGGCGCGCGAATTCGGTCGGCGTTATGCGCACGAGACCGCGATACTCGCCTGGGACCTGACTGACGAACCTCCCTTCTGGATCAGCGCGGGCACCACCGACGCCGAGGCGGTCAACTGGACCCGCCTGATCGCCGGCGGTCTGCGCAGCTTCGACCGGATGCACCCGATCGTGGCCGGCGTCAGCACCCAGGACATGGAACACGGCCCGTTTCGTCCCGACGTGATCGCGGGCGACGTCGATTTCTTCAGTGTCCATCCCTACACCATCTACACGCCCGAGCTGTTTCCGGATGCCATGGTCTCGGAGCGCGGCACCTACGGCGCCGCCTTCGAGACTGCATTGAGCCGCGGCGCCGGCCGGCCGGTGATGGTGCAGGAGATGGGCGCGTCCTCGGCGCAGTACTCGCCGGAGAAGATCACCCAGTTTGACCGGGTCAGCATGTACTCGGCCCTTGGCGCCGGCGCGGACGGGTTCCTCCTGTGGTGCTACACCGACGCCGCGCCGAACCAGTACCACCAGGTGCCCTATCTTCGTTCACCCCACGAAACGCAGTTCGGCCTCACCACCTGGGACCGCAAGCTCCGCCCCCAGGGCGCCGCCTTCCAGGAATTTGCCGCGATCTCGCGGCGCCTGCACCTGCAGGGCGTGACGGTGCCGATGGGCGATGCGGCGATTGTCGTGCCTGAAGAATGGGCGCGTACGCAGGGCGATTTCTCGCGCTTCGGGCTGAGCGGCCCCAATGTCATTCCCTTCGTCTCCGTGAGCGAGGGCGGGGCGGTGAACGGCCAGGCCCCAAATCCCTACGACGGCAATCCGTGGGTGATGGGATCGGTGCTCTCGGCATTCATCCTGGCGCACCAGGCGGGCCTGACGCCAGTGCTGCCCAGGGAAGCGGGCGAGTGGCAAAAACTGCCGATGGTGCTGCTGCCCTCGCCGCTGACCGCGACGGATCCGATCTTCGTGCATCTGCATACCGATTTCTGGGAGCGGGCCAACGCTTACGTACGGGGTGGCGGCCTGCTCTACGCTTCGCTGGCCGCCAATGCGGCCATTCCCGGGATGGACGCACTGTTTGGCGCGCACATGACCGACGCCGCGGTGGTGAGCGCCGTGACGCTGAAGATCGTCAAGCCGCTGGGTGACCTGAGGCCGGGCGAGACCTTGCGCTTTGCTGTTCCGGCGGCAAGCACGCGCTATTGGGGCTCGGGACTTGAGGTCACCGATGGCGAAGTGATCGCGGTGGACCAGGACCAGCGCCCCGCGCTCGTCGCGCACCGCCTCGGGAAGGGGGTCACGCTGCTATCGGCCTATCCGCTCGAATCATACCTGGCCAGCGAGCCCATGGCCTTCGAGAAAGACGCCTCCGCTTACCGCCTGTACCGGGCGCTGCGCGACTGGGGTGGCGTTCGGCCCCTGGTTTCCACGGATCAACGTTCGGTCGAAGCCACGGCACTGAGCGGCGCGGGCGGCGGCTATATCGTCGTGGCCAACCACAGTGCCACAGCGCTGCGCTCCAGGCTCAGCACCACGCTGCCCGTGCATTCGCTGCGGCGATTGACGCCGGAGGGAAGTGTCACGGTGCCCGCCGCGGGGAGCACCTGGACGGTCGAGCTGCCTGCGTACGGCGCGGCCCTCCTCGAGTGGCAGGCGCAGTGAGGCCGGCGGGGGCGGCCATGATCACCGGCGCGGTCGATATCGGCGGCACGAAGATCGCGGTCGGTGCCATCGACGCGGCCGGCCGCCTGTTGGTCCGGGAAGAAACGCCAACCGCCGCCGCGCGCGGATTTGATGACGCAATGGAGCGCGTCGCCGCCATGCTGGAGCGCTTTCGCCAGCAGATCGATGAGCCGATGCGGGGCGTGGGCATCGGTTGCACGGGCCCCGTGGATCCGCTCCGTGGGACGATCGGTGACGTGGATTTTCTTCCCGGCTGGAAGGACGCCAACCCGGTGGCGGCACTCGCCTCCCGGCTCCACCTCGAAGTGGCGATGGAGAACGACGCCGACGCCGCGGCGCTCGCCGAGGCGGCATGGGGCGCGGGTCGTGGCAAGAAAAGCCTCATCGGGGTGACGGTGGGCACCGGCATCGGCGCGGGCATCCTGATCAACGGCGCGATTTACCGCGGCGTCGATGGCGCGCATCCGGAGATCGGCCACCACGTGATTGACGATACGGGGCCCGCCTGTTCCTGCGGTGCGCGCGGCTGCTGGGAATCGCTCGCCAGCGGTCCGGCCATCGCCGCGCGCTACGCGCGCGCCGCAAAGGTTGCACACTCTCCGTATCCGGAGCTGAATACCAAGCAGATCTGCGAGCTGGCGCGCGCCGGCGATCCCCTGGCGCTTAAGGAAGTGGCCCGCGCCGGGCGGTATCTGGGCATCGGCATCGCCAATCTCATCACGCTCTACGTGCCCGAACTCATCGTGCTGAGCGGCAGCGTCATGAACAGTGTCGATCTGTTCCTGCCGGCGATACGCGAGGTGGTGCGCCGCCAGTGCGGGTACGTGCCGGCCGATCGCGTCGAGTTGATCCCGTCCTCGCTGCGTGGCGACGCACCGCTGATCGGCGCCGGGGTCGTCTGGGCGCATCGCTATGCCGGGGAGTACGGCTGATGTCCGGCACGGCGCTCCCGATCATCGAAGGCCAGTACTTCCGCGACCTGATGGATCAGCCGGCGGCGCTCGATGCGACGCTCGGCGCCTTGCGCCTTGCCGACCGGTGGAAAAACGTGCACCGCCTCGTCCAATCGCGCCGCTGGGCGCGGGTTGTGCTGACGGGCATGGGTTCGTCCTTCCACACCCTGCTGCCCCTGTACTGGTCGCTGATCGCGGGCGGCTTCCATCCCGTGCTGATCGAGACTTCCGAGCTCATTCACTATGGCATGGCGTTGTGTGACGAGGAGGCGCTGATCGTTCTGGTTTCGCAGTCCGGCGCGAGCGCCGAAACGGTGCGGTTCCTCGAGCTCCAGCGCCGCTCGCCGGTCCTCGGTGTCACCAATACAGCGAACAGTCCGCTGGCGAGGCGCGCGGATCTGGTCATCCTGGTGCACGCGGGCACGGAATTTTCGGTGTCCTGCAAGACCTACGTCGGCGGCATGCTCTGCCTGCAGTGGCTGGCGGCGATTTTCGCCGATGCCCCCGAGGCCCGCACACTCCAGCGACTCGAACCCGCCGCGGAGCTTGCCCGCCAGTATCTGCAGGACTGGCGCCCGCATGTGGACGCCCTGGCCGGACCGTTGCGTGGCATTCGCCACCTGTTCCTGTCCGGGCGGGGCGATTCCCTGGCGGCGGTGGCCACGGGCGCATTGATCATCAAGGAATCGGCCCATTTTCATGCCGAAGGCATGAGCAGCGCCGCGCTGCGGCACGGGCCGCTGGAGATGCTGCAGGCCGACATGCTGACCGTGGTCTTCAACGGCGATGAGCGCACGCGCCCGCTCAACCAGCAACTCGCCGCCGAGCTGGTCGCCAAGGGCCGGCGCTGCCTTGAAATCGGCAGCCAATCGGCCTTCAGGGCGCTGCGGCTGCCCGAGTGCGACCCGGAATTGCGGCCCATCGTCGAGATCCTGCCGGTGCAGATGATGAGTCTGGTGCTCGCCTCCCTCAGCGGTCGCGAGGCGGGGCGTTTCGAGCATACGAGCAAGATTACGGATACCGAGTAGGGGATGCGATGAAAAGGAACCGCTACATCGTTGCGCTCATCTTCGCGATCTTCTTCGTGATTTCCTTTCTGACCAATATCCTCGGGCCGCTCGTCCCGGACATCATCAGTGATTTCCACGTCTCCTATGCGATGGCGGCCGTGCTGCCATTCTGTTTTTTTATCGCCTACGGCGTGATGTCGATCCCCGCCGGGTTCCTCGTGGAGCGCTGGGGTGACCGCAACCTGATCGTGGTCTCGTTCGTGGCCGGCACGGCTGGAGCGCTGAGTTTCGCGCTGCACCCGACGTACGAGGTGGCCGTACCCTCACTGTTCATCATGGGTGCGGGGATGGCGGCCCTGCAGGTCGCGATCAACCCCATGCTGCGCGTGGCCGGCGGTGAAGAGCACTTCGCGTTCAACTCCGCCTTCGCGCAGCTGGTGTTTGGTGCCGCCTCCTATGTCAGTCCATTGGTCTATTCCTACCTGGTGGGCAATCTGGGCGTGCATCACCTGCCGTCCGGTGGACTGCTCGGCCTGCTGGGACGTGTCACGCCCGCCGCGCTCCCGTGGACCTCAATTTACTGGCTGTTCGCCGTGGTCACCGGCCTGATGGCCCTAGGGATCGCCCCGCTGAAGATCGCGAAGGTCGAGCGCACCGCCGATGAATCGGCCGGCACGCTGGCCATGTACGCGGCGCTCCTGAAAAATCCGACGATCTGGGCCTATTTCCTCTGCATTGTGGCCTACGTCGGATCCGAGCAGGGCACCGCCGACTGGATGTCGGAATTTCTCCACCGCTACCACGGTTACGATCCGCACGTCACGGGCGCCGGCGCAGTCTCCAACTTCTGGGGACTGATGACGGTGGGGTGCCTCGCCGGCATGGCGCTGCTCAAGCTCATCGACAGCAAGCGCGTACTGGTCGGCTTTTCCCTGTGCGCGCTGCTGATGCTGACACTGGCCCTGTTCGGCCCTGCCCGGGTCTCGCTGTTGGCCTTTCCGTGCATCGGCTTCTTTGCCTCGATCATGTGGCCGACCGTGATCTCACTGGCACTGAACTCCGTGCCCTCGCACCACGGACCGTTTGCCGGAATCCTGTGCACGGGAATCATGGGTGGCGCGCTTTGGCCGCTGCTGATCGGCAAGGTCGGTGACCTGTACGGCCTGCGTGGCGGAATGCTGCTGCTTTACGTGAGCTTCGGGATCGTGCTCAGCGTCGGTTTCTGGGCCCGGCCGCTGATCCGAAATGCCGTGCTGGGCGACCGCGCCACGGACAAAGCCTGATGCGCGGTGCCGACCTGCCGCTGGCACGAGTACGGCGCAGCAGCCTGCTGCTCCTGCCGCTGCTGTGCGCCGGCGCGACGGTGCAGGCAGCGGCGCCTGTCGGCTACCTGCAGCTTCCAGAACCGCAGCGCCTCACCTGGCCGGCGCAGGACTGGGAGGGCGACCAGCAACCGCACACCCTGTCCGTGATCGAGCTCAACCGCGGCGGATTCAGGTACTGGGGCTGGTACGGCCTGAATCATGGACGCGGCATCGGCCTGGCGCGCAGCAACGATCTGGTCCACTGGAACAAGTACGAGGGCAATCCGCTGTGGCTGAATGCGCGCTGGCCTTCGGTCCTCAAGGGCGCTGACCCGGCCCATTCCGAGCGGCTTTATTTCGCCATCACGCGCGACTACGACACGCCCACCAGCCGCATCGTGCTCGCCAGCTCCGAGGACGGCATGCACCTCACGGAGCTCAGGGATCTGGTGAAGCCGGTCACCGACGAGCGCAACCAGAATCCGAACCTGTTCCACGATCCGGTCACCGGCCGTTTCTTCCTGACCTGGTATCGCGGCAACGACGACAACTATTTCGACATCGTGAGCCGGAGCGCGGAGTCCGTCCAGGAGCTCGACCGCGCGCCTGACCGGCTGCTGATGCACAGCACGGCGACGGTCGCGGCCCCGAACCTGATGTATCTGCCGAAGGGCGGGGCAGGCGGCAGCGGGATCTATTACCTCGCCACCGAAATCTACCCTAACCGCTACAGCGAGACCAACAAGGGCGTCTGGCAGGTCAAGGTGTTCTACGCCGACCGGGCCGACGGCGAATTCATGCCGGTGGCCGGCAATCCCGTGCAGGACGGCGAGCGGGCCTGCCTGTTCCAGCATGTGTTCGAGAAAACCTTCTACGGCTATCAGTGCCGGCTGGACGATGCGACGGACATCTGGAACATGGAGGTCCTCGTCGTGCCACTGCCCGATCGGGCGCCGGATCCGAAGAAACCAGAATGAGCAACAGGGGAGAACCGAAAATGTCAGCCCACAAAACTACTTGCGCTTCGTTGAGCATGCTGGTCACGCAGGTCATACTCGCCAGCCTGCCCTCGCACCGCGCGGCCGCGGCACAGGAAGCGGACACGCTCGAGGAAGTCATCGTGAGCGGCGTGCGCGCCGCCGAGCAGAAGGCGGTCCAGCTCAAGCACGATGCGGCCTCGATCCAGGACAGCATCGCCGCCGAGGACATCGGCAAGCTGCCCGACACGACCATTGCCGATTCACTGCAGCGCATTACCGGCGTGCAGATCAATCGCGTGGGCGGGGAGGGCACCTCGGTGAATATCCGGGGCCTGCCGCAGGTGGGCACGCTGCTGAACGGCGAAGCCTTCCTCACCACGGGCTCCATCGTGAGCGTGCAGCCCGACTTCGGCGATATTCCTTCGCAACTGTTTGCCGGTGCCGACGTCAGCAAGTCGCCCATGGCGAACCTCCTCAACGCTGGAATTACCGGCACCATCGACCTGAAGACGCGCCGCCCCTACGATCTGCCGCAGGGCTGGACGCTGGCGGGAGCGGCCTCCGCCCTGCACGGCTCGCAAACCAAGAAGTACCAGCCTGAGTTCAATACGCTCGTCGGCTACCACGCCGACCGCTGGGGAATCGTGGCCTCAGCGGCGTATTCAGACGTCACCCTCGAGCACTCCTTCGACGGCATGGGTCAATACACGGGTGAACTCGTCGGTGAGACCTCGGACAACACCACGCTGGGGGTGGGCTTCCTCAACGCCTACGGCGGCGCTCCGCTCCCGGCCGGCGTGGTGCTACTCACTCCGTCGCTGTGCCCCCGGGGAAGCGATGGGCTCTACAGCCCCGCGCCGGGCTTTGAAACCAGCGGCTGCGACGTCGACGTCAACGGGGACGGCAGGGCAAACGGCGTCTATTACAACACCGCGGACTACGCTGCCATCGACGAGCAGCTGGAACGCAAGCGCTTAGGCTTCAATGTCTCGTTGCAGGCCGAACTGGGGCCGGGCGTGACGCTGCTGTCGGATCTCTTCTACACCAATGAAAAGAGCTACGATCGCCAGACCGGCTACCAGCTCAATTCCGCCAGCTGGGACGGTGCGACGTTCCTGCCGCTCGCCGAGCGCAACACTGGCGTGCAGGTCTATAACGGCTACAACGATCCCAGCACCGGCGCGCCAGCCAACGATTTCTACACCACGCAGAGCCGCCAGTTCTATGTGGGCGACATCGAGACTTATTCTGACGATAACGTGAACAAGTCGAACTCGAAGAATTTCAACCTGCAGCTCAGTTACGACCGGGGCGGGAAATTCACCGGCGACGTGCGCGCGATCTATGCGAAGGCGAGCCAGCTGCATATGGAGAGCTACCTGCAATACGCCATCTCCGACGGCTCGATCTGGCCCAACGAACCGCCCGATGCCCTGCCCCCTCCCGTCCCTCCTGCCACCTATACTTACGTGGTGCCCGGCGGTACGCGCGTGTTCAACCCGTATGGATTCGCACCCAACACCATTCCGGCGACCATCACTCTGACTGGCGACCATATGGGACTCGGCCTGCCGCAGTCGCTGCTCGACACGCTCGGCAACGTCAACGCCTACGCGCTGAAGACGGTCACCTCCGAGGGCGACTACGACCGCAGTGCCACCATCAAGGCCTTGCGTGCGGATGGCCATTACAATTTCAGCGATCACAACCTGAAGGTCGATTTTGGCGTCCGCCAGGAAAGCCACAGCGCCGACAACGAGAATTTCGCGCTCATTGCGCCGATCGATGCCGGGTTGGCTTACTACAATCCGGTCATTGATCCGGTCGCCGGCACGGAGGACCTCTCCACCCGGATTCCAGTCCCCGGGGGCTGCTATGTGCATTACAAGGCCGCGGACGTGATGCTCGACGGCGGTGGCGTTCCCGGGGCCTGCAAGGCCGGCGATCCGGTCACGGGTTTCTTCCGCAACAACCCGCTGGTGGGCCTGAATCCCGGCCAGCTGGGCCAGATGATTTCCAGCAACACGCGTCTGTATAACCATCTGGCCGACGTGCAGGGCGTGAATGTCTACGCCCTCGATCCGAAGATCATGGACGATGTACTGGCGTTCCAGAACTCCATGTATCCGGGTGAAATACGCGACCATGATCCGGGCGGCACCTGGCACGTGGATGTTCGCCAGACGAGCGCCTACCTGCAGGCCAATTTCAAAGGGGGGAGCAGCTATCGGTTTGGCGCCAATGTCGGCTTTAAGCTGATCAGGACTCACCTGGGCATTGATCAGCACACGGTGGGGCCGAGCGGTCCCTACTACGTCAGCCCGCAGGACCTCGGCATCGTGCACACGGACCGGAGCTTCACCGACGTGCTGCCGGTCGCCAACCTGTTTGTGGACCTGCACCAAAATCTACGGCTGCGGCTGGCCTTCTCAAAGAACATGCAGCTCCTCAATCTCGATCAATGGGGCGGCGGCCTTACCCTGAATTACGCCTTTTCGGCCGGCCCGCCACCGGTCATCGCCGTGTTCGGCGGCCAGCAGAACGGCAATCCCAATCTCGATCCCTGGCGATCGACCAACTACGACGTCTCGCTCGAGTACTACTTCGGCCGCGCCAGCATGCTCAGCATCGCCGCCTTTCATGTCGACGTGGCGAGTTTCGTCCGCAACGACAGCGCGGTGCGGTGCGACCTGCCCGACCAGGATGGCGTGGTGCGCCGCTGCGTCGGGATCAGCGGTCCGGCGCAGGGCGCGGGCAAGTCGCTCGGCGGCGTAGAAATCGGCCTGAAGCAGGCGCTCGATTTCCTGCCGGGCAAGCTGGCAAATCTGGGTGTCGATGCCAACTTCACTTTCTCGCCCAGCGATGTGGGCAAGGACGTGGCAGGCAATACGATTCCCTTCGAGCAAAACTCGAAGGAACAGGCGAACCTCATCCTCTGGTACCAGGACAAGAATTTCCAGGTCCGCGTGGCCGGCAACTACCGCTCCAAGCGGGCCGTGGCCGAGAACTACGGCGGCATCAGCGGGTTCGAAGAGTATCAGGCGTCAACGCTGTATCTGGACGCTTCGGCCAGTTACGATTTTGCCCGCCACTTCCAGGTGTTCCTGAACGGCTCCAATCTCAGCGGCGAGAAGGAACACTACTACCTGGTCTGGCCCGACATGCCGCTGAACACCACGCAGTTCGAGTCGCGATACGTGCTGGGGGTACGCGCGAAATTCTGAACGCGCGTCCGCTACGGCTGTGTCAGCTCCCGCCACCCGGCTTCGGTCAACGGCAGCCGGCACATCCCTGCAGTCGGCAGGTGCGCGGGCGCACGGTGCGCGGACAGCTCGCTGGCCAGTGCACTGATCCCGGGGTTGTGGCCGATGACCAGCAGGCCACGGGCCCCGCCGTGGTGGAGCGCAATCGCGTTGCGGATCACGGCGGCGGGCGCCGCGTAGAGTTCCGGAACCGAGTGCAGGAGTGCCTCGTCCAGCTGGAGTTCGCGCGCCGCGATGATCGCGGTCTCGCGGGTGCGATTCGCCGGACTCAGCAGCACGCGCTCGACGCGCGCTCCGGCGGCGACCAGCGCCCGCGCGGCGCGGGCGGCCGCCGTGCGTCCCGCGGCGGTGAGCGGTCGCGAGAAATCCTCCGCACCCGGTTCGGCCAGCGCCGCCTGCGCGTGGCGCATCAGGATCAGTTCGTGCACGGGGCGAGGGCGATCACCACATCATGCCCGTCTGCAGCCGGGCGGCCTCGGACATCATGGACTGGTTCCAGGGCGGGTGGAACACCAGTTGCACATCGGCGTGGCTCACGGTGGGAATGATCTCAAGCTTGTCCCGCACATCCTGCACCAGCACCTCGCCCATGCCGCAGCCCGGCGCCGTGAGCGTCATGGAGACGTTCAGCTTGCGGGTGCCGTCGGCGTTGGCCGTCACGTCGCAGGCATAGACCAGGCCCAGATCGACGATGTTGATCGGGATTTCCGGATCGAAGCAGCGGCGCATCTGCGCCCACGCCAGCTCCTTGACGTCCGCCTCGGTGGCATTGGGCGGCAGTTCCGGGGGCAGCACGCGTTCCTTGCCGATGGCGTCGGCCTGCTCGCCGGGGATGCGATAGAGGTTGCCCTCGATATAGAGGGTGAAGCTCCCCCCCAGTGCCTGGGTGATGTAGCCCGCCACGCCCTGTTTGAGCGTGATGGGCGTGCCAGCTGGCACGATCACCGCCTCCACATCGCGGCTGAGGACTACAGGTTCGTTCTCGTATCCGGCCATCGTCACTCCGTGGAGACCGTCGGTCGCTCGCCAACGGCATGGCGCTGCAGGGCGGCGTGCAGGGTGTGCCAGCACAGGCTCGCGCACTTGACCCGGGCAGGGAATTCGCGCACGCCGCCGAGGGCCATGAGCTTGCCCAGCGGGAGCGCCGGCACGTGCGCCGGCTCGGTGAGCAGCGCGTGCACTTCGCGGTACAGCGCTTCGACTTCGGCGAGCGACTTGCCGCTGACCGCTTCGCTCATCATCGAGGCGGAGGCGACCGAGATCGCACAGCCCTCGCCGTTGAAGCGTATTTCACTGAGCCGGTCGTCGGCCACGCGCAGTGTCACGCTGAGCGAGTCACCGCACAATGGGTTGTGTCCCAGCGCCTCGGCGTCGGCCGGTTCCAGCCGGCCGAAGTTGCGCGGGCTGCGGTTGTGATCGAGGATCACGTCGCGGTACAGATCACGCACGTCCATCAGGCAAACACCTCGCGCACCCGCTCGAGGCCGGCCAGCAGGCGAGCGACATCCGCCTCGGTGTTGTAGCAGGCAAACGAGGCCCGGGCCGTGGCCGCCAGGCCGTAGTAGGTCATGACCGGCATGGCGCAGTGATGGCCAGTACGGACCGCGATGCCTTCCTGGTCAAGAATGGTGCCGACGTCGTGCGGGTGCACGCCGCGCAGGGTGAAGGAAATGACCGCCGCTTTTTCGCGTGCGGTGCCGACGATCTGCAGGCCCGGGATGGCGGCCAGTTGCGCCGTCGCCAGGTGCAAGAGGCGCTGTTCATGGGCTGCGACGCGCTCGCGGCCGAGCGCCTCCAGATAATCCATGGCCGCGGCCAGGCCGATCGCCCCAGAAATGTTCGGTGTGCCCGCCTCAAATTTCCAGGGCAGTGCATTGTAGGTGCTGTGCGCGATGCTGACGCTGAGGATCATGTCCCCGCCGCCCTGCCAGGGCGGCATCGCCGCCAGCAGTGATTCGCGTCCGTAGAGCACGCCGATCCCGGTCGGCGCGTACATCTTGTGGCCGGAGAAGGCGTAGAAATCGCAGTCCAGCTGCTGCACGTCCACGCGCTGGTGGGCGATGGCCTGGGCCCCATCGAGCAGGACCGGCACGCCCCGGGCATGCGCGGCCGCGATGACTTCCGCGACGGGCAATGCAGTGCCGAGGGCATTGGAGACGTGCGCCACGGCCACCAGCCGGGTGCGCGGCCCCAGCAATTCCAGGAAGGCGGGCAGGTCAAGCTCGCCCTCGGGCGTGAGCGGCGCGGCGATGAGGCGCGCGCCCGCCGCGGCGCAGACCAGTTGCCAGGGTACGATGTTGGCGTGATGCTCGAGGTGCGTGATCAGGACCTCATCGCCGGCGCCCAGCTGTATCCCGCCCCAGGAGCGCGCAACCAGGTTGATCGCTTCGGTCGTACCGCGGGTAAAGATGATCTCGCCTGTCTTGCGCGCATTGATGAAGCGGCGCACGGTTTCGCGCGCTGCCTCGAAAGCGACGGTGGCCTCCTGGCTCAGCGTGTGGACGCCGCGATGCACATTGGCGTGGCTGCTCGTGGCGTAGTGCTCGGTGGCCTCGAGGACGGCCCGCGGCTGTTGCGAGGAGGCTGCGCTGTCGAGGTAGACGAGCGGCCGGCCGTGTACCTCGCGGCCCAGAATCGGAAAATCGGCGCGTACCCGCTCGGCGCGCAGCAGGCCCTGGGCGTCGAAGTAGCTGTCTGCGCGGGCGGCCGGTGGCGCGCTCACTGGAGCAGCTCCGTCGCCGGGATATCGGCCAGCCGGGCGGCCGCGGCCAGGCCGGCATCGCGCCTCAAGGGCGGCAGGTCGATGGCGTTGAGGGCTTCGGCCAGAAACGCCCATTTCAGGAGCGAACGCGCATCACCCGGGGACAGGCCACGCGACAGCAGATAAAACAGCAGGTCCTCGTCCAGCCTGCCGGTGGTGGCGCCGTGGGCGGCCTGAACCTCGTCCGTGTTGATCGTGAGACGCGGCCGCAGATCCACTTCAGCACCGGCCCCGTCGATCAGGCCGCGGAGCGATTGCAGCACTCTTGCGCCTTTGGCACTGGGCGCCACCTGCACATCGGCGCTGCAGGCTACGTGGGCGCGCTCGCTGGCAATGCCGCGGAACAGCTGATCGCTTCGCGTACCGGGCGCTTCGTGGAGCACGGTGAACAACGCATCGCAGACCTGAGGCCCATGCGCGGTGGCCAGCGCCCGGATCTGCACCCGGGCGTCGCGGCCGCTGAGGCGTACCTCGGCGGTACTGCGGGTGGTCTGTCCGCCGGCGGCGACCTGGCGCAGCCGGTAATCGCCGTCGGCGGCGACGGTGACCGCGAGCGTATCGTAGTACAGCGCATCGGGCGCGCACTGGAGCAAGCGCGTGTGAGTCAGTTGCGAGTGCTCGGCGAGGCGCAGGTCCAGCTGCACGCAGCTCATGGCCGTCGGTCCGGCGCTGCCCAGATGCCGCTCCACCAGATCGAGCTGCGCGCCGGCCGCCAGCTGCACTTCGAGATCAAGGTAGTTGCCACCGGCAGAGCCGGTGGCGATCAGGACCAGTTCCAGCGCGAGGCGGCCGGAGACGTGCAGGGTGAGGGGGTCGGGTGCGAACATCCGGGCGATGAGGCCGAGCCGGCCATCCCCCGCCGCTGCCAGGGGCAGCGGCGCCGTCGCGCGGGCGCGGGCGACGCCGCCACGCAGGCTTGCCAGCAGCGCCGCGTCCGGAAGGGAATATTCTGCTTGAGGGTGCCCGTCAATGAACACCAGGCGGGAAAATCCAGGAAGCGCGGGCGGCAGCGCGGGGCTGACCGTCGGTTCCGGCGCGGGCAGGAAACTGCGCACCGCCTCGAGCGAGCGCAGGTTCGCATAGCGCCAGTTCTCATCGCGGCGCGTGGGCAGGCCGTGTGCGCGCAGGCTCTCGGCCGCGGCCAGGCGCGCCGGCGCGGTGGCGGCGGCCGAGCCAAATTCGGACAGGATGCGTTCCAGGGCGCTCATGCGCTCGCCGCTGCGGCCTCGAGCAGCCAGTCGTAGCCGCGCCGCTCGAGCTCGACGGCCAGGTCGCGGTCGCCACTGCGCACGATGCGACCGCGGGCCAGCACGTGCACCTGATCGGGCACGACGTAGTCGAGCAGGCGCTGGTAATGTGTGATCACGACCACCGCGCGATCGGCCGCACGCAGGCTGTTGATGCCCTGGCCGACGATCTTGAGTGCGTCGATGTCGAGGCCGGAATCGGTCTCATCGAGTAGCGCCAGGCGGGGCTCCAGCACCAGCATCTGCAGGATCTCGTTGCGCTTCTTTTCCCCGCCTGAAAAGCCTTCATTGACGCCACGCGTCAGCAGCGCGTCGTCGATGTGCATGGTGCGCATCCGCCCGCGCACCAGATTGAGGAAATCGAAAGCGTCGATGTCCTGCTCGCCAAGGTGGCGGCGGCGCGCATTGAGGGCGGCCTTGAGCATGTAGGCGTTGCTGACGCCGGGAATTTCCACCGGATACTGAAAGCCCAGGAACAGGCCGGCGCGGGCGCGCTCCTCGGCGGGCAGCGCCAGCAGATCGGCGCCATCGAAACGCACCGTGCCGCCCGTGATCAGATACCCGGGACGGCCGGCGAGCACATGCGCCAGCGTACTCTTGCCCGATCCGTTCGGGCCCATGATGGCGTGCACCTCGCCCGCGTTGACTTCAAGCGATACACCATGCAGCACCGGCGTGCCGCCGGCGCTGGCGCTCAGGTCATGGATCTGCAGGAGCGGCACGCTCATCCGACCGCTCCTTCCAGGGTGACGGCCAGGAGGTTCTGCGCCTCGACGGCAAATTCCATGGGCAGTTCCTTGAAGACCTCGCGGCAGAAGCCGCTGACGATCATGTTGACGGCATCTTCCGTGCTCAGGCCCCGCTGCTGGCAGTAAAAGAGCTGGTCTTCACTGATGCGAGAGGTACTGGCCTCGTGTTCGACGGTCGCGCCCGGATTGCGCGTCTCGATATACGGAAAGGTGTGGGCGCCGCACTCGGGTCCCAGGAGCAGTGAGTCGCAGCGTGTGAAATTGCGCGCACCGCGCGCCGACGGCATGATCTTCACCAGGCCGCGGTAGGTGTTCTGGCCGTGCCCAGCCGAGATGCCCTTGGAAACGATCGTGCTGCGGCTGTTGGCGCCGATGTGAATCATCTTGGTGCCGGTGTCGGCCTGCTGGAAGTTGTTGGCCGTCGCGACTGAATAGAACTCGCCCACCGAATTCTCACCGCGCAGTACGCAACCGGGGTACTTCCAGGTGATGGCCGAGCCGGTCTCGACCTGCGTCCAGGAAATACGCGAATTGCGTCCCCGGCACTCGCCGCGCTTGGTCACGAAGTTGTAGATGCCGCCGCGTCCCTGCGCGTCGCCGGGGTACCAGTTCTGCACTGTGGAATACTTGATCTGGGCGTCCTCGAGCGCGATGAGCTCCACGACCGCGGCGTGCAGCTGGTTTTCATCGCGCATCGGTGCCGTGCAGCCCTCGAGGTAACTGACGTGGCTGCCCGCGGCCGCAATGATCAGCGTGCGCTCGAACTGGCCGGTGTTGGCCGCATTGATGCGGAAATAAGTCGACAACTCCATCGGGCAGCGCACGCCAGGCGGGATGTAGACGAAAGAGCCGTCGGTGAACACCGCAGAATTCAGGGTGGCGAAGAAGTTGTCGGTGTAGGGCACCACGCTCCCCAGGTACTCTTCGATCAATTCCGGGTGGGAGGCGACGGCCTCGGAGAACGGGCAGAAGACCACGCCCGCTTCAGCCAGGCGCTCCTTGAAGGTGGTGGCCACGGACACGCTGTCGAACACGGCGTCGACCGCCACGCCGGCCAGCCGTGCCCGCTCGTGCAGCGGCACGCCGAGCTTGGCGTAGGTCTCGAGGAGCTTGGGATCGACCTCGGCCAGGCTCTTGGGTCCATCGCCCTTGGGGCGCGGCGCGGAGTAGTAGGAAATGGCCCCGTAGTCGAGCGGCGGATAGTGCAGGTGCGCCCAGTGTGGCTCGCGCATCGTGCGCCAGTGCTCGAAGGCGCGCAGGCGCCAGTCCAGCAGGAACTTCGGTTCGCGCTTCTTGGCCGAGATCAGCCGGATGACCGCTTCATCCAGGCCCGGAGGGACTGTATCCGACTCGATATCGGTGACGAAGCCATGCTGATAGCCGCGGTTGAAGAGGGCGGACAGTTCGGGATTGCTGCTCATCGATGCTCCGTACCTCTGGCCGCGGCGGGTGCCGCGGGCTCGGCGGGCGGGCTGCGGGCCCCGCGCAGTTGCCGCTCCAGTGCCGCGAAGCCCACCGGCTCGCGCTGCAGTCCGGCCAGCTCGAGCAGCGTGATTTCCTGCAGTGAGCGTCGTATCGCCAGATTGACCCGCTGCCAGGCCTTGCCCACGCCACAGGTGCTTTCAATGCCGCAGCGGTGAGGTTGGCGCGCGCACTCGATCAACGCCATGGGCCCTTCCAGGGCATCCAGGATCTGCGCGGCCGTGATTTCAGCGGCGGGACGGGCCAGGCGGTAACCGCCATGCAGGCCGCGGGTGGAGCTCACCAGTTGGCGGCGGTGCAGCAATTTCATGACCTTGCTGACGGTCGGCGTGGTCAGGCGGGTCAGGGCACTGAGCTGACCGGCGGTCAGCTGGCCGGCCGGCACAGCGGCCAGCCGCGCCAGCAGCACGGTCGCATAGTCGGTCATTTTGCTGATGCGCAACATAGGGGCTCCAATCTAGGACTAGTTTAGTCCTACATTGATTGGACTTAAAGGGCAGCAGGCCACGTTTGCTATGCTTGCCACCCCTTTTTGGAGATAAACGCATGGGACGCGCAGATCTGGAGACCGTTGCAGCACAGATGGTCGCTGCGGGCAAAGGCATCCTGGCCGCAGATGAAAGTTCAGGCACGATCAAGAAGCGCTTTGACAAGATCGGCCTGGAATCAACGGAAGAGGCCCGGCGCGCCTATCGCGAACTGCTGTTCACGACTCCGGACATGGCCAAGTCGGTCAGTGGCGTGATCTTCTACGACGAGACACTGCGCCAGAAGACCAGCAGCGGCGTCCCGTTCGCTCAGTACCTGCAGCAGCTGGGCGTAGTCCCGGGCATCAAGGTGGATACCGGCGCGAAGCCCCTGGCCGGCTTTCCCAACGAGACCATCACCGAGGGGCTCGATGGCCTGCGTGAACGGCTGATCGAGTACTACAAGCTGGGCGCGCGATTTGCCAAGTGGCGCGCCGTGATCGACATCGGCTCAGGGTTCCCCACCTCCTATGCGATCCATGCCAATGCCCATGCCCTGGCGCGCTACGCGGCGCTGTGCCAGGAACAAAACATCGTACCGATCGTCGAACCGGAAGTGCTCATGGATGGTGCGCACACCATCGAACGCTGTGAAGAGGTCACCGATGCCGTGCTGGCCGAAGTTTTTGAGGAGCTGCACGGCCATCGCATCCACCTGGAAGGCATGATCCTCAAACCCAACATGGTCATCGCCGGCAAGAAGTGCCCGCAGCCGTCGAGCCCGGAGCAGGTCGCCGCCGCGACGGTGCGCTGCCTGCGACGCCAGGTGCCGACCGCCGTGCCCGGCATCGCCTTCCTCTCCGGTGGGCAGTCGCCGGCGGACGCCACCTTGCACCTGTCCTTGATGAATGCCGCCGGAGATCTGCCCTGGCAGCTGTCCTTCAGCTACGGCCGTGCCCTGCAGGATGCGGCGCTGGCCGCGTGGGGCGGGAAGAGCGCCAACGTGGCGGCGGGCCAGCGCGAATTTGCGCGCTGGGCACGCCTGAACAGCCTGGCCCGCAGCGGTCGCTACAAGACCGGCATGGAGTCACAGGCTGCCTGATGACTGCACCCACCGCGGCCGAGCCGGTCGTCGAGGTCAGCGGTGTTCGCTACGCGATCGACGGCCGGCGCATCTTTGATAATTTGAGCCTGCAGGCGCGGCACGGCGAAATCACGGCCGTGCTGGGCCCCAGCGGGACCGGCAAGACCACGCTGCTGCGCCTGTTGATGGGTGCCATCCGGCCGGCGGCCGGTCGCGTGACGGTGTTCGGCGCGCAGGTGCCGGCGCTCAAGCGCGCGGACCTTTACGCCCTGCGGCGCCGTGTCGGCATGCTGTTCCAGAACGGCGCACTGATGAGCGACCTCAGCGTGTTCGAAAATGTGGCCTTTCCGCTGCGCGCGCATACCCGGCTGCCTGAACCCCTGCTGCGCCGATTGGTACTCATGAAGTTGCAGGCTGTCGGCCTGCGTGGCGCCGCGGACCTGGCGCCGGCAGCGCTCTCGGGCGGGATGGCCAGGCGCGTGGCGCTGGCGCGGGCAATCGCGATGGATCCGGAGTTGCTCATTTACGATGAACCCTTCGTCGGCCTGGATCCGATCTCGCTGGGCGTGATCCTGCGGCTCATCCAGTCGCTGAACGCCACGCTCGGCATTACCACGATCGTCGTCACGCACGATGTACAGGAGATCAGCCGCATTGCGCACCAGAGCTACCTGCTGGCCAACGGCGGCGTGGTCGCGGCCGGGAGTCCCGCCGAGCTGCGTGCCGCCGCCGCGCCGGTCGTCAACCAGTTCATGAATGGCCTGCCGGACGGCCCGGTGCCCTTCCACGTCCCGGCGCCGGACTACCGCGAGCAGCTGCTGGGTAATCCGGATGCCTAGCCGATCCCCATCACCCGTGCTTGGTGCCCTCGTCAAGCTGGGGCGCGTCACCCTGTTCCTCGGGCGAATCATCGCGCAGTGTCTGCCGTCGCTCCGGTATCCGCGCCTGCTGGTGGCGCAGATCTACAATGCCGGCGCCCGTTCGCTGATTATCGTCATGCTGTGCGGCCTGTTTGTCGGCATGGTGCTGGGACTGCAGGGCTATGACCTGTTGCAGCGCTTCGGCTCCGAATCCTCGCTGGGAGTGGCGGCGGCGCTGGGCCTGGTCAAGGAACTCGGCCCGGTCATCACGGCACTGCTGTTCGCAGGCCGCGCGGGGACCTCGCTCACTTCCGAAATCGGATTGATGCGGGCCACCGATCAGCTCACCGCGATGGAGATGATGGCGGTCGATCCGGTGCGGCGCGTGGTCGCTCCGCGCTTTCTGGGCGGCATCATCGCGATGCCCCTGCTGACGGCCATCTTCGATGTGATCGGCATTTTTGGCGCGCAGCTCATCGGCGTCGGGCAACTCGGCGTCGAGTCCGGCACCTTCTGGTCCCTGATGCAAAGTTCGGTCGAAATTCGCGACGTGACCCAGGGGTTGGTCAAGAGCCTGTGCTTCGGCCTGGCCTGCAGCCTGATGGCCGTTTACGAGGGCTATCATGCCGAACCGACGGCCGAGGGCGTCGGCCTGGCAACGACACGCACGGTGGTGAGTTCAGCGGTCCTGACGCTGATACTCGATTACATGCTCACCGCCGCCTTCATCAGTACCTGAGGAGCTCAATCGTCATGGCTAATCCCAATCGGAGTCTGGAAATCGGCACCGGGCTGTTCGTGCTGCTGGGATTTGCGGCACTGGCTTTCCTGACGACCCAGCTTCCCGGCAGCGCCGTGCAGCTGCGCAGCGCCAGTGACAGCTTCCAGGTCACGGCCCGTTTCGATAACGTGGGTGACCTGAAGATCGGCGCGCCCGTGACGATGGCGGGCGTGCGCATTGGCCGCGTCACCGCGGTCAGTTTTGATCCGAGCGAGTTCAAGGCGCTCGTCACGCTGGCCATCGAACGGCGCTACAACCAGATTCCCGATGACAGCGACGCGGCGATCCAGACCTCGGGCCTGCTCGGCGCCAAATATGTCGGACTCGGCCCTGGTGGCGCGAGCACTTACCTGGCCAATGGCTCGCAGATCCAATTTACGCAATCGGCCCTGGTGCTCGAAAACCTGGTCAACAAGCTCTTTGCCGGTATCGCAGGCAAGAAGGACAGTGATGCGAAATAGCCTTAACAGCGTACGAGCGGGGCGGAAGGGGGCCGGATTGGCGCGCGTTCCGGCGCTGCTGCTGCTGGCCCTGGCGGCGCCGTGCCTGGCGATGGCGGCCGCTGATGCTCCGGCGGCGACGGGCTCCGGTGTCATCGATACCGATCCGGGCCTGCTCATCGAGTCGGCCGCACAGGCGATGCTGCGCGATCTGGACGCCCATCGGGCCGAGTACCGCAGGGAGCCGGCGAAAGTCGACGCGCTGGTCGACCAGATCCTGCTGCCGCACTTCGACACGGAATATTCCGCGCGCCTGGTGCTGGGCCGGCACTGGAGCGCCGCGAGCCCCGATCAGCGCCAGCGCTTCGTCAACAGCTTCTACCACTCCATGCTGAACAGCTACGGCACGGCACTGCTGGATTTCACGGACGATCGGCTCAAGGTACTGCCTTACAAGGGCAATCCGGCGGCGATGAGCGCCACGGTTCGCACCCTGGTGCGCAAGAGCGACGGAGGCACGGTGGCCGTGAACTACAGCCTGCACCGCACGGACCAGGGCTGGAAGGCGTGGGATGTCATCATCGAAGGGATCAGCTACGTGAAGAGCTTTCGCGACGACTTCGGCGCCGAGATCGACCAGAACGGCGTTGAATCCCTGATCGCGCGCCTCGAAAAACAGGGCAGCAAGAAATGAGCGCGGCGCGCGCTGCCGCGGCGCCGCTCGCGGACCGCGCCACGGTGACCGATGCCGGCGCCGGACGCTTCCTGCTGTCCGGAACCGTGACGATGACGACTGCGGTGCGATTGCGCGGTGAGGGATTGCGCGCCTTTGCCGCCCACCGCGGCGATGTGGAGATCGACCTCAGCGCGGTGGCACGGGTGGACAGCGGGAGTCTGGCGCTGCTGATCGACTGGCTGGCCTGGGCGCGGGCGGCGGGGCGCGCGATGAAATTCACGGCTTTGCCGGCCGTGATCCTTGCCCTGGCGCGGCTCAGCGATGTCGAGGCGCTGCTGCTCGCAGGCTCGGGCGCTCCCTAGGGCGGCTTTACGCCACCGGGGTCGGCGCCGGAGTCCGGGGCCACCTCCGGCAGTGTGTCATCGCCAAAATCAGCCGGCGTTTCATCCACGGCGCCATCCTTCACCAGGTACTGGCGGCGCTGCAGCCACGCGTTGCGCACAAAAGCGTAGGGGTCGTAGCTGCGCTCGAGCGTGGCGTCGGCGTCCAGGAGCGTGGCGCGCAATTCCAGTTTGTCGGCGGCCCACAGGCCCCAGCGCACATTGGCATCCTGGATGTAGTGGCGACCATTGGTGTACTCGTCGGCGAGCTTAGCCGGTGCATCCCGCAGGCTCGAGGGACCGAGGAGCGGTACCATCAGGTAAGGACCCGGAGGCACGCCCCACTTGCCCAGCGTCTGCCCGAAGTCCTCGTCGTGCCGCTCGAAGCCCGCCCGCGTCGCCGGATCGAAAAAACCCAGCCCGGCGACGCTGTTGATCAGGAGGCGAGTGACATCGCGGCCTCCGTCCGTGAGTTTGCCCTGCAGGACTTCATTGATGATGGTGACGGGATATTCCAGGTTGCCGACGAAATTGCTGAGCCCGCGCCGTACCGGGCGCGGCACCACCGCGCGCCAGGCCTTGGCCACCGGCCGGAAGATGGCCCGATCGGCGGCCACATTGAAGCGGTAGACGCTGCGATTGACGCGCTCCAGCGGATCGCGCGGATCTGCCTTGCCGGATGGAATCGAGGCACATCCGGCCAAAAAAAATGTCGCGGCCAGCGCCGCGAGGCATGTCCGGGTCTCCATGCGCTAAGTCTAGCAGGTGTCTATTGCGGGTTGGCGCGGGACAGGCGCTGCTCTCGCAGCCACTCGCGGATCTCATCGAGCCGCGCCCGGAATCGCTGTCGCTGCACCGAAGTGAGGCCGGGCGAAGCCAGGGCCAGCTCGAGCTGCTGGTTTGCCAGCGGCAGGTCGCCGTTGCTGATGTGGTATTCCGACATGTAGTAATACGCGTCGCCCGTGTCTCCAGCGGCGCTCGCGGCCAATGCGGTCTGGCGAATCTGCTCCGGCGTCGGCACCGTGTTGTTGAACACGTCCAGCAGCAGCGCGTGGGCCTGGCTGGCCTTTCCGTTCTGCATCAGCGTGTTCGCATAGCGCACTGCGAGCGGCACGTTGCGCGGGAACAGGGCCATGGCGCGTTCAAAGTCGGCCAGCGCCGCCGCGGGCTGGTGGTCGGCCTGCAGCGCCTGGCCGAGCGCGGAATAAAGGGCGGTGATCTGCGGATACTTCGCCAGCAGTTCCCGCAGCGTGTCGACGGCGGCAGACGTCTGGCCGCCGTGCAGCTGTGCGAGCGCCTCACCGTAGCGTTCCGGATCGCTCAAGGTGCGCCGGTCGCGCACCCTGGAGTAGTAGGCGGTCATGTCGGTATCGCCCGATGCCACCATCACGCGCAGGCGCTCGCGCATCCAGGAGTACAGGATCGACTCGTTGATCTCCGTGGCGCGCTGCTGTTCGGCGCGGCTGCGCGCTTCGGCAATGCGGTCGCGCGTGACCGGGTGATTGCGCAGCATGTCCAGCGGGCCGGACTGCTCCGAGACGCCTTCACGCCGCCCCATGGATTCGAAAAAATCCGCCATCGCGGTGGTGCGAAAGCCGGCGCCCGCCAGCAGGCCGATTCCGACGCGGTCCGCCTCGGCTTCCTCATTGCGCGTGAAATTCATCGCCTGCTGGAGCGCGACGCCCTGGCTCATGGCGATGGCGCCTTCCATCGCCTGGCCGTTGGAGCCACTCGCGGCGCCAATCAGGATCGCGGCGAGCAGGGCCGCCGTGCTGCCCAGCGACATGCGGCTTTGCGCGAGTATCGCGCGGGCAATATGGCGCTGGCGTACGTGTGCGGTCTCGTGCGCCAGCACCGCCGCGAGGTCCGATTCCGACTCGGTGAGCAGGATGAGTCCGGAATTGACGCAGATAAAGCCGCCGTAAGTCGCGAAGGCGTTGATGTCCGGGGAGTGGATGACGAAATACTGGAAGTTCTGGTCATCGTCGCGCGCCTGCGCGGCCAGGCGCGAGCCGAGGTGCTGGATGTAGTCGGTCAGTTCGGGATCCTCGAGGATCAGCTCCTGGCCGCGCAGCTGGCGCATCGCCATGAGCCCGATCTGGTACTCATCGGACTTGCTGAGGATCGCGTTCTCCGGCGATCCCATGTCCGGCAGCTGGCTGGATACCGCACTGGTGTCGCTGGCGGCGTGGGCGCCTGCGGCCAGCAGCAATCCGGCCACGATGGCAGCGCCGCGTCGGACTTGCGTGGGGTGTCGGCACTGGCCAGGTGGCATGTGCGCTTCGACACGGCCCGAGGGTGGAGGTTCCTGCACTGCGTTGTCCTAGAGCTGCTCGGAGGCGTAGTCGGCGAGGCGGGAGCGCTCGCCGCGAACCAGGGTGATGTGGCCGGAATGCGCCCAGCCGCGAAACCGGTTGACGACGAATGTCAGGCCGGAGGTGGTCTCGGTGAGATAGGGCGAGTCGATCTGGGCAATGTTGCCCAGCGCCACCAGTTTGCTGCCCGGGCCGACCCGCGTGATCAGGGCCTTCATCTGCTTGGGCGACAGATTCTGCGCCTCGTCGAGAATGACGAACCGGTTGAGAAAAGTGCGGCCGCGCATGTAGTTCATGGAGCGAATCTTGATGCGATTGCGCAGCAGGTCGTTGGTGGCGGCGCGGCCCCAGTTGCCGCCTTCCTCGCTCCGTGTCAGCACTTCGAGGTTGTCCATCAGCGCCCCCATCCACGGCTCCATTTTTTCCTCTTCCGTGCCGGGCAGGAAGCCGATGTCCTCGCCGAGCGGAATGGTGACGCGGGTCATGATGATTTCCGCGAAGCGATTGCGCTCCAGCGTCTGCAACAGGCCAGCGGCGAGCGCCAGCAGGGTCTTGCCGGTGCCGGCCGGTCCCAGGATCGTCACGAAGTCGATCTCCGGATCCGTCAACAGGTTGAGCGCAAAATTCTGTTCGCGGTTGCGCGCCGTCACGCCCCACACGCTGTGGCGGTCACTGCGAAAATCCCGCAGCAGCTCGAGGGTGGCGGTCCCCTGATCGATCCGGCGGACGATCGCCTCGATGCCCGCGGCGCTGTCCTCGTACAGGAACTCGTTGATGTGCCAGGCGGCGACTGCCGGGCCGCTGAGCTGGTACCAGGTGCGATCCGCCTCCTTCCAGGAGCGCATGTCGCGGCCGTGCCGTTCCCAGAAGTCGGCGGGGAGGGCATCCACGCCGGTGTACAGCACGTCGGCGTCCTCGATCGTCTTGTCGCTGTAGTAATCCTCGGCGTGCACGCCGACGACGGCGGCCTTGATGCGCAGGTTGATGTCCTTGGACACCAGCACGACGCGCGTCTGCGGTTGCTGCTTCTGCAGCGCGAGGGTCTGGCCCAGGATCAGATTGTCGGCGCCGTGGCCGGGAAGGTTGTCGGGCAGGCCGCTGCCCAGATCGCGCGTCTGGAAAAACAGGCGCCCTGCCGGCGGTTGCTTGCCGTGGTTGTCGGTGCGGGCCGAGGGAATCGCCAGTCCCGCATCGATCTGCTCCTTGGTGACCCCACGGATCATGTCGTCCAGGAAGCGGCTCGCCTGGCGGGTATTGCGTGCCGCCTCCGACAGGCCCTTCTTATTGGCGTCCAGTTCCTCGAGCACCACCATCGGCAGGAAAACATCGTGCTCGGCGAAACGGAAGATCGCCGTGGGATCGTGCATCAGCACGTTGGTATCGAGCACAAACAGCCGCCGTTGCCTGGCTTTCACAGTGCTTTGGCGGCCTCCAGCACCTGCGCCGCGTGACCGTCGATCTTCAGCTTGCGCCATTCCTGGCGCAGCTTGCCGGCGGCATCGATCAGGAAAGTGCTGCGCTCGATGCCCAGCACCTTGCGGCCGTACATGTTCTTCTCACGAATCACGTCGAACAGCTTGCAGACGCTGCCGTCCGCATCGCTCAGGAGCTCGAAGCCAAAGGCGAATTTCTCGCAGAACTTGTGGTGCGAGGCGAGCGTATCGCGTGAGACACCGCACACGCGCACGCCCGCACGTTTGAAGGAAGCGAGCAGGCGCTGGAAATCCTGTCCCTCCAGCGTGCAGCCCGGCGTGTCATCGCGCGGATAGAAATACAGCACCAGCGGCTTGCCGCTCGCGGCGCGCAGGTGGAATTCTTCGCCCGCCGTGGAGGGGAGGGTGAAGTCGGGCACCACGCGGCCGAGTGCCAACGCACTCAAGACTTCACCGGCTCGAGAATGGCGTCGAGGTTCATGGAGTCGCAGTAATCCATGAACTCCTCGCGCAGCTGCGCCACGTGGAGTCTGGCCGGAACGTTGATGGTCATCTGCACCGCGAACATCGGCGCGCCGGTGTGCGCGGCGGCATAGCTGCGCGTTGCAACCTCGCCGATGTCGATGTTGCGGGTCGCAAAGAAGCCGGACAGGCCGGCAACGATTCCCGTCTGATCAAGGCTCACGATGTCGATCGAGTAGGGGAGCAGGTCCTTGCGGCTGGCACGCGCCTCGGTACGGCGCAGGTGCAGGCTCAGCGCCCCGCCGTCCGCCAGGCGTCCCAGCTCCGATTCGATGCGGGCCAGCGTGTGCCAGTTGCCGGTGACCAGCATCAGCACGGCAAACTCGCTCCCCAGCGCCGCCATGCGGCTCTCGGCGATATTGCCGCCACAGTCGGTGATCACACGCGTGAGCTCGTGCACCATGCCGGTATGGTCGCCGCCGATGGCCGATACCGCCAGATGCTGCTTGCCAGGAGCGTTGGGGTCATTCACGTCGGGGAGTGTACCGGTTTCCTGGGCTTGCTTCAGGCTGCGCTGGCTGCGTAACATCCCGCACCTTCCTCCGGCAATGGCACCGCAGCGCTCGAGAGCGTGGAGCAGCATGTTTTCAGGCAGTCTGGTCGCGATCGTCACACCCATGCTCGGCGATGGCGCCATCGATCACGAGGCCTGGGAGCGGCTGCTGGACTTCCACGCGCGCAGCGGCACGTCCGGCGTTGTCGTCGGCGGCAGCACGGGTGAATCGGTTGCCTTAAGTGATGGCGAGCTGGACGGGCTGCTGGCCCGTGCGCGGCGCCGGCTCGGCGGGCGTATCCCGGTACTGGCCGGCGTAGGCGGCAGCTGCACTGCCAGCGTCGTCGAGCGTGTCCGGCGCCTCGCCGAGGCCCGGCCCGACGGCCTGCTGGTGGTCACGCCGGCCTACAACCGCCCCACCCAGGAAGGCCTGTACCGCCACTTCGCCGCGATTGCCGCCGCGGCTTCAGCGCCGGTGCTCCTGTACAATGTGCCCAGCCGCACCGCCGTCGACCTGCTGCCCGCCACCGTGGCCAGGCTCGCTGAACTCCCGGGCGTCGTCGGCATCAAAGAGGCGGTGGGCGATGTGGCCAGAATTCGTGAATTGCTCGGTGCCGCGGGCTCGGGCTTCGCCGTATTGTCCGGCGATGATGCGAGCGCATGCGAGGCCGTGCTGGCGGGCGCAGCCGGGGTCATTTCGGTGACCGCCAACGTCGTGCCGGCGGCCATGGCCGCCGTCATCGCCGCGGCCCGGCAGGGCGATCGGGCGCAAGCCGAGCAGCTCGATGCCCCGCTGAGCGCCTTGCATCGTGAACTCGCCGCTGAATCCAATCCAATTCCGGTCAAATGGGCGCTCGCTGAAATGAAAATGATCAATGCGGGGATACGACTGCCGCTCACCTGGCTGAGCGATTCTGCGCAACCGCGGGTGCGGGCAGCGCTGCGGGGGGCGAGCGCCGGCGCGGCCGAACTGCAGGCGCGCCGCGCATGAGTCATTCCGGCGCGAGGGTCTACCAGATTACCGTGCTTGGATTGATCCTGGCGGCGAGCAGTGGTTGTTCCTGGCTTCATCACGGCAGCCGGGCCAAGTGCCGTGAGCCCACCATCGGTGCCAACGCGAAGAATCTGCCGCCACTGAAGGTGCCTGCCGGTCTCGATACTCCCGACACCCGCAACGCCGTCAAGATCCCGCCGCTGACCGAGCCGGAGCACCCGCGCGGTCTGAAGGATCCCTGCCTGTCCCGTCCTCCCAGCTACAAGAGCTGAGTGCCTTGCTACAATGGCGATGAGGCGCAGACGGCTCTGCGCCGGCTCCAATGGCACGCTGAAATCACATTAAGATTATCTTGTAACATGTTGAATGGAGAGGTGGCCGAGCGGTCGAAGGCGCTGGACTGGAATTCCAGTAACATCTTCACGGGTGTTCGTGGGTTCGAATCCCACCCTCTCCGCCACAGTGCCGTGGTGGTCCGCGCCGGTTCCTTCGCGACGACGAGCCGCCAACCCCGTCAGGCCCGGAAGGGAGCAGCGGTACCGGTCACGTCGGGCGCCGAAGGGCGACCGGCGCGGGCTGCCTCCCTGGCCGCAGCGGAACCCCGGTAGTCTCCGTCCATGGCTTACACCGCTCTGGCGCGTAAATGGCGTCCCCGACGCTTCTCCGAAATGATCGGACAGGAACACGTGCTCCGATCCTTAAGCAACGCGCTCGCCAGCGGCCGCGTGCACCACGCCTTCCTGTTCGCCGGCACGCGCGGAGTGGGCAAGACCACGGTGGCGCGGATCCTCGCTAAGTGCCTCAACTGCGAGCGTGGCGTAAGTGCCGAACCGTGTCTGGAGTGTGCGAGCTGCCGTGAAATCGAGGCTGGACGCAGCATCGACCTGATCGAAGTGGACGCGGCGTCGCGCACCAAGGTCGATGATACCCGCGAGCTGCTCGACAACGTGCAGTACGCGCCGAGCCGCAGCCGCTTCAAGGTCTACCTGATCGATGAAGTGCATATGCTCACGACCAGCTCCTTCAACGCGCTGCTCAAGACGCTCGAGGAGCCGCCGCCGCACGTCAAGTTCCTGCTCGCCACCACGGACCCGCAGAAACTTCCGGTCACCGTGCTGTCGCGCTGCCTGCAGTTCAATCTCAAGCGCCTGCCGGTGGCGCTCATCAGCGCGCGCCTGGCGCACATTCTCACGGCGGAGCAGGTGACCTACGAAGCGGCAGCCCTGCAGCTGCTGGCACAGGCGGCCGATGGCAGCATGCGCGATGCGCTCTCGCTCCTCGACCAGCTGCTGGCCTTTGGTGACGGGGCTGCCCGCGAGGCCGAGGCGCGCGCCATGCTGGGTGCCGTCACGCGCGATCATGTCGAGCGCATCGCGGCGCTGCTGGCGAGCGGCGATGCGCCGGCGCTGCTGGCCGCCGCCGAGGCCCTGGATGAATTTGCCCCCGATTACGGTCAGATTCTCGATCAGCTCGCAGCCCTGCTCGAGCGGGTCGCGCTGCAGCAGCTGTTGCCGGAGTACGCGGGCGACGAGCTGTTTGCGCCCGCGGTGGTGCGCGATCTTGCCGCGCGCATTTCCCGGGAGGACGTGCAGCTCTACTACCAGACGGCCATCATCGGACGCCGCGATCTTGCGCTGGCTCCCGAACCGCGGACCGGTTTTCGCATGACGCTGATCCGGATGCTCGCCTTCCGTCCCGAGGGTCCGGCGCAGGTTTTGGCGGGCGCCTCGCCGGGAGGCGCGCAAAAGCCCGTGGGCGCGCCGGCGACGGCCGCGGCGCCGGCGGCGCTGCTGGCGCCCGGGGCGCCGTCCTCCGCGGACTGGAGCGCACTGGTTGCGGCGCTGGAGCTCGATGGCCCCACCCGCATGCTGGCCCTGAATTGTGCGCTGCTCGCGCGCAGCGCGGGGCTGATCAGGCTGACCCTGGATCCGCACAACGCGGCGGCACACACGCGCACGCGCGAGCAGCGGCTCGCGCAGGCCCTGAGCCGGCTGCTGGGAGAAACGATGCGCGTGGAGATTGTCACTGGCGGGACCGTCGTCCAGACTCCGGCCCAGGCGGAGGATCGGGCGGCACAGGAGGCGCTGGCTGCGGCGCGCGCCGCGCTGGCGGCCGATCCCACCGTGCAGGCCCTGCAGCAGCGATTTGGCGCCACCGTGAATTCCGAATCCGTGCGGCCGCGCAAGCCGGCCTGACCATCGATCCAGGCGTAGCGAAGGGTGCAAACATGGGCGGCAATATGGCCAACATGATGAAACAGGCGCAGGCCCTGCAGGCGAACATGCAGAAGGCCCAGACGGAAATTGCGCAGCTGGAAATCACCGGCGAGGCCGGCGGTGGGATGGTCAAGGTCACGATCAATGGCCGCCACGAAGCGCGCCGCGTGCAGATCGAGCCTGCCGCCGTCGGAGACGATCGGGAGATGCTCGAGGATCTGCTGGCCGCGGCGTTCAACGATGCCGTCCACAAACTCGAGGCGGCCAGCCAAGCCAAGATGGCGAGCCTCATGGGTGGCCTGCAGCTGCCGCCGGGCATGAAATTGCCGTTCTGAGGGATCGCCGCCGATGCAGCATTCACCGGCCCTTGCCGCCCTGATCGAAGCCCTGCGCGCCCTTCCTGGCGTCGGACCCAAGAGCGCACAGCGCATGGCCTTTCACCTGCTGCAGGACGCGCGGCCGGCCGCCCAGGCGCTGGCCGCGACGCTGCAGCGGGCCGTGGACCGCGTCGGCCGCTGCCGGCAATGCCGCATGCTCACGGAGAGCGAGCTGTGCGAGATCTGCGCGAACCCGCAGCGCGACGCAGGCCTGCTGTGCGCCGTGGAATCACCCGCCGACGTGGTCGCCATCGAGCAGTCGGGCGGCTATCGTGGGCGTTACTTCGTGCTCATGGGGCACCTCTCACCGCTCGACGGCATCGGGCCCGAACAGCTGGGCAGTGCGCAGTTCGAGGCCCTGCTCATGGGCGGCGGCGTGCGCGAAGTGATCCTGGCGACGAACTCCACGGTGGAGGGCGAGGCCACCGCCCATTTTCTCTCGCAGCTGGCGCATCAGCGCGGCATCCGTGCCAGCCGCATCGCGCACGGCGTCCCGGTCGGTGGGGAGCTCGAATACATCGACGGCGGCACACTGGCCCACGCGCTCGCGGGCCGGCAGGTCGTCTAGCGCCGCTCGTAGGGCTTGCGCTCCAGGAGCTCCGAGCGCAGACGGCGCAGCCTGCGGTAACTCTCATAGCGGCGCGCACTGATCGCGCCCGTACTCACGGCGGCCAGCACCGCACACTGCGGCTCCTTCAGGTGCTGACAATCGGCGAAGCGGCACTGCGGAGCGTATTGCGCCACCTCGGCGAATCCCAGCGCGCGGGGCTCCAGCGCGTCGATCGCGGGCGCGAAATCGCGCACCCCGGGCGAGTCGATCAGCATGCCGCCGCCAGGCAATGAATAAAGTTGCGCGGCACTGGTGGTGTGGCGGCCTTCCGTAGTCCGCAGCAGTTCGCCCACGGGCGCATCGCTCCCCGGGACGAGTACGCGCAGGAGTGAAGACTTGCCGACACCCGACTGGCCCACGAACATCACGGCCTGCCCGCGCAGCAGCAGACGCAGCTCCTCGAGGCCCTCACCGCTCCGGGCGCTGCAGCGTATGAGCGGAATGCCGAGGGCCGCGTATTCGGACAGCCCGCTCTCGCCCTCCGCCGCGAAGGCCTGATCCGACTTGTTCGCCAGCAGCATCGCGCCCATACCAGCGCAGCTGGCGGCGGCCAGGTAGCGATCGACCAGGAACAGATCGGGCGCCGGAGTGGGCGCCAGCACCACCACCAGGAGGCTCAGATTCGCCGCCACCAGCTCGGACTTGCCGCGTGCGTTGGTGCGATACAGAGCGGTGCGGCGTGGCGTCACCCGCTGCAGCTGCCATTGTCCGTGCTGCGCATCGTACGCGCAGAGCACCTCATCGCCGCACACGAATTGCAGGTCGCGTCCGGCGGCGCGCGCCAGGATATCCTCGCCGCCCGCCAGTCTCACCCGGGCGGTGGCGCCGTGCGCGACGAGCACCAGCGCCGCCTGCGGCGCGGGCGCGCCAGCCGTACCGGAGGTGGGCGTTGCACTCACCCTGCTATGATGCCTGATCGCGGGGGAGCAGAGGCGTGAGCAGCAAGGACCATCTGATCTGGATCGACCTGGAGATGACCGGGCTCAGCCCCGACCAGGACCACATCATCGAAATCGCCACCGTCGTGACCGACCGCGA
>Ga0209131_1000250_pt1 | contig 38932 bp, 35 predicted proteins | sample GraSoi_2013_40cm_FD_185826 | JGI IMG/M metagenome (GOLD analysis project Ga0209131, IMG submission 185826) | Grasslands soil microbial communities from the Angelo Coastal Reserve, California, USA - Sample 9_17_2013_40cm (SPAdes) (version 2) | ecosystem: Environmental > Terrestrial > Soil >...
CCCGCCGATATTGCCGACCCGCTCAGCCGCGCCAAACTGCTTGGGCATTGCCTGGCCCCGAAGCTGCGAGGCGGCGTGTTGTTGCACGGCGCATTTTTTCTCGGGCCCAAGGCGTTCTATGACGCGTTGCGCGCGCTGCCCGAAAGTGAGCGCCGCCAGTTCAGCATGACCGGAGTGGCATTCGTCAATCGGCTCTATGGCGCGGACAGCGAGTTGAAGATGCTCCAGCGCGGCGACGCGCGCTTCATTAATACCGCGATGATGGTGACCCTGCTCGGCGCGACGGTTTCGGATGGCCTGGAAGACGGGCAGGTCGTCAGCGGGGTGGGCGGCCAATACAATTTTGTGTCGACGGCGCATGCCTTGTCCGACGCGCGCTCGATCATCGCGGTGCGCAGCACCCGCACCCATGCCGGCAAGGTCACATCGAACATCGTATGGAACTACGGCCACACGACGATTCCGCGCCATCTGCGCGACATGGTAATCAGCGAATACGGCATCGCCGATCTGCGCGGCAAGACCGACAGTGAAATCGTCGCCGCGTTGCTGAATATCGCCGATACGCGGTTTCAGGATGCGCTGCTGGCAAAGGCCAAAGCGGCGGGCAAGATCAGTCGCGAGTATCGGATTCCCGAAGCGCATCGTAACAATACGCCGCAGGCGCTGGAACACCGGTTAATGCCCTTTCGCCAAGACGGGCTGTTCCCCGAATTTCCCTTCGGCACCGATTTTACCGCCGAGGAAATTGTGCTGAGCCGGGCGCTGAAGAGTCTCAAGGAGCGCACTTCGACCATTGCGGGGAAGACCCTTGCCATCACCGCGGCCCTGATGCCGGCCGTTATGCCGAACCATGTGCGCCCCTATCTGCAACGCATGCAACTCGATCAGCCGAAAACAATGCGTGAACGAGTGATGCGCAATCTGGTTGCGAATGAGTTGAGAAAGATCCTCTCCTGACGTATCTAGGCCGGCGCTTTCTACAGGCCGAAGCCAGCTGTTGAACACCGCGCGAGAAATTGGCGAAGATTCTTCAATTGTTGCCAATTGCAAATATCCGGATTTCGTCAGGTGATCGTCAGTTGAATAGGATAGAGTGCTTAGTACTTTTACCTAGTTTCGACAGGCTACTCAATGACCGTTCCCATTATGAAGAACCGGTATTCCATGGGTTTCAGCCTGATTGAAATTGCCATCGTTTTGGTGATCATCGGCCTGCTGGCCACTTTCGCGCTCGGAGTCACCAGCCAAGTACTGAACAAGCAGCGGCGCGATACCACCATCGCGAGGTTGGCGTTGATCGATTCGGCCTTGACCCTGTATGTTGCGCAGAACAAGTTTCTGCCATGTCCGGCGGATGGAACAATTCCGGGAACGGTTGCGTCACCGAACCCATTGCTAGGTGTAGAACGGGTTAGCCCATCTGCTACTGCCCCAGCGGCTTCACGAACGAGTTGCAGCCTTGCAAGCCAGCAGAACGGAATTCTGCCTTGGATAACGCTTGGGATTGCCCTTGCTGATGCTCAAGATGGCTGGGGCAATATGTTTACTTATAGAGTTGATGAGTCGCTGGTAGTCTCCGGCAGCATGGATTTTACTAACTGCACGCCAGCGGGGACCGCAGCCGCAGCCGGGACGACGCCCAACCTGACCTGCGCAGTACCTCCACTAATATCGCCAGTGTTTCCAACGTCATACTCGCCCACCACTGCGGTGACTGCTGGCCGTGGATTACGAGTTAAAAATTTTAGTGGCAACCAGACTCTTAATGACCCTTCAAGTGTCACGGGACCGCCCTCAACTGGTGCCGCCTATGTAGTAATTTCGCATGGCGAAAACCAGGCCGGTGCATATCAGTATTCTGGGACACTGAATACTGGGTTCCCAGCATCTAGCCTGCCGGAGCAGCAAAATTATGCAAGCAATTCCTATTCACCGATTGCCAGCGCTTATCTGGTGGACGATGCAACCAATTACGGGGACCCCGGTACGCATTTTGATGACTTCGTGCTGCGTCCTTCGATTCTCGCCGTGGCAAACAAAGCGCAGCTCGGACCCCGCGCATATTGATTGGATGAATAGGACATGATCCGGCCTTTCAATCGGCAATCGGGTTATTACTTCACTCTCGCGATAATCGTTGCTTTGTTCTTTGCGGTGGCGATGTTATTTCTATCCCGAAGCAAGGAAAGCGTCGATCGCCAAAGCCTGCAAAGCGCCAGCGCACCTGGCGGGCTAGGCAAGATTGAAATAGCTTTGCGCAACTTTGTCGCCACTCAGAAACGCCTCCCTTGTCCGGCGGATCCAGCCGGTACCAACGGCGTGGAAATGGTCGCAGCGAACCCTGTGAACTGCGCTAACCCTGCCGGCGTTGTTCCATGGGGCTCGCTGGGATTGTCGGCAACCGATGTGCTGGATTCATGGAACCGCAAAGTGTCGTATCGAGCGTATGACGGTGCTTTCGGATTTACGCGGGCAAAAATTTCGACTGGTGTAGACGGGTTGGATGCCAGCAACTGCAATACCAGCATCTCCCTTCCGGCAAGCTCGCCAATTGATCCGGCAACGGGCACGTGCGCCTCATATCATGAGACGTATGACTCTCCTGCGCATACTGAATTCCTTACCATTGACCCGTCGAACCTCAAGGGGCTTAGTGTCAATGATCGTGGAACCCTGGTTCCCGGCGTTGCCTATGTGCTGATCAGCCACGGCTCCAGCGGTTATGGTTCGTACGGCGCTGATTCAGGGAGTACGCGATCGACGTTGCCCGTCGCGGGGTCAGCTGAATACTTCAACACTCTGGCGCCTGGCATTAATCCATATCAAAAGTTGGAGGCTTCCGTATCGAGCGTAGCCCCCGGGCTTGTCACGCATTTCGACGATGTGGTGTTTTACAAGCGCGCCAGCGATTTGCTTGACGAGGCAAAGTTGGCGGGGCATGACTGGGGTCTGGTGATGGTCGACAAATCATTTTCAGCGGCCAGTGCAACGACGGGTGGCCCGGTTACGCTGACTATTACACTGTCGAGCTTGATTCCGACAAGTGCCAAACTTGCCATCCCGTTGATCGATAATTTTCCGACAAATGTTGGTGGAAACGCGCTTGCAAAATTGGTGGTTGCTTCACCGACCAATGCATCCACTACCTGTTCGAGCGGTACGGTCACAGCCGTAGCCGGGGCAAGTTCGGTAACCCTGTCGGCAGGCGCCACCATCCCGGCGCGTTCGGGTGCGATGCCGGGTGCCACACCGGGAAGCTGCACGGTAACCGTGAATATAACGCCCACCCAACCGCTTGCAGCCGGCGCTGCTTCGATCAATTATTCAAATACCATCGCGCAATACGCTTTGCAGGTCACCCCGAATTTGACCGCTGCCACGCCGCCGCCGGTGGATGCCGCGACCGTGCGCAATATGGTCGCGTCACCAACTCGTGTGTTGACGGCGACGCCGCCACCACCAATTGTTACCCCATCTCCAGCTATTGCCGGTCCGGGCGGAAGCATTTCACCATCGACGCCTCAAGCCGTCACCTTGAACAGCACCGTGGTTTTTACCGTCACGCCGAACAGCGGGTACACCGCCAGCGTCAGCGGCACCTGTGGTGGCAACCTGGTCGGCAATACGTTCACGACCAACCCGGTTACGGGGGATTGCGGGGTCAATGCCAGCTTTGCACTGATGTCCGCCAACACATCCTTCAATCAGTCAACTTTCGGCGTCTCGACCGTCGATACTGGCCTAAGCAGCAATGCCTTCGCCGCGTATACGCTGAGCGCCTTTGGCGCTACTGCGCGAAACCTGGCTGCGCGTGCCGCGGCAAATGGCGGCGGTGTCGGTGTTACCGTGCCCGGTGGAACAACGGCTGCGCTCACCACCAGCGGAAGCGAAGGCCTGCGTTTTGTATTCAACACCGATTACAAGTACGTCGGCCTGACACTGCTGGATTTTTCGGACGATACCTTTTCGTTTTTCTTTCCTGAATCCGAGCAGGTCATGCTGACCTTCTATGACGCCAGCGGTACGCAAATAGCACTGCAGAAGCAACTCTCTTGCCGCACCTCGCCGACGACGGCGAATCTGGTATTCAACCCGGGCGTCAGTTTTCGCCGCGTCGATATCCAGGCGCGGTCAACCCAGGCGCTCTTGATCGATACCGGTAACACCTCCAACTTTCTGCTCGGCGGCATCAATGCCTGCTCGAGCGGCCTCGCCTCGGACTGTGTGGTCAGCGGCTCGTCACCGACAAATAACTGCCCCTAGTATTGGCGCGCCTTCCCGAGCAAAAATGGCTTGAAATCCGCGCCGATGCTGGAGTTTGAAGTTTCGTTTCTACGCCAGATCGTAATTCGCCACTTCCACCAGATTCAAATCCGGATCGCGAAAATACGCGGAAGTCATCTTGCCCACCGCACCGGTGCGCACCACCGGCCCCAAAATCACGGCGACGTTTTCGCCTTGCAAATGCGCCAGCACTTCCGCGATCGGCGTGGTTGTGATCAGGCAGAAATCCGCCGAGCCCGGCGTGGGCTTGAGCACATTGGGGTCGGGAATGGCGTCGGCCTGGTGCAGATTTATTTTCTGGTTGCCGAAGGCCAGCGCGACGCGGTGCTTGCCCATCGATTCGAAGTCCACGCGCGGCATGCCGAGCACGCGCGCATAGAACGCGCAACTCACCTCGATGCTGGCGACGGTCAGCACAAAATGATCGATGCGGGCGATGTGAACCATGGCGATATTATGCATGGGTACGCACGAGGTGAAACGGCCTTCACAGCAAGGCGGTGCCGAGCATGGTGAGGCCGGAGATCAGCATCATCACCTCCATCAGCAGGCGAAAGTGCGCGGCGTCGAGCTTGATGACAAAGCGCTTGGCCACGAAGGCCCCGATCATCAATGAACTGCCGGTGATCAGCCCGTCGACAAGGATTTCCCAGGGCAGGGCGCCGAAGCTGCGGAAGACGATCACCTTCGAGATGTACATCGACAGCGAACTCGCCGCCTCGGTGGCGAGGAAGGCGCCCTTGACCAGGCCATAGGCGAGGAAGATGGGCGTGGTAATCGGCCCGGTGGAAACCACTACGCCGGTCAGGAACCCGATCGGAAAGCCCATCATGGCCAGATGCCGGGCCCGCACTTTGATGCGATGCGACCCCAGCCAGCGCCGCGCGGGGATCATGAAAATGAAGAAGAGCCCGAGCCCGCCCTCGATCAGCCGCGGCGGCAGCACCAGCAGCGCTCTCGCCCCCAGCAAGGCGCCGGGGATGGCGGTGACCGAGTAAGCCGCGCACGCGCGCCAATCGACTTCGCGCCACCAGGCCATGACGCGCGACAGATTGGCCATGATCGCGGCAATCGCCATGATCGGCACCGCCTTGACCGGTCCGTAGACGATCACCAATACCGGCATCAGCATGATCGACGAACCGAAACCCACAATGCCGCTGAGCGTTCCGGCGACGAGGCCGACCGCGAGGATGAATGCCAGATTCACGAATGCGCTTCCTGTATGTTCGGGGCAGCAATGAAATTTGCGCCATTGGTTTCCGCCCCGTAAAGTACTGCATGGAAACGTTCCGAGGCCGCTGAAAGGAGCATAACATTCCATTCCCGTCGCGCCGCTTATTGCACCGCCTATCGCACCGCCTATCGCACCGCCTATCGCACCGTTTATCGCGCCGTATCCACCGCTGAGCGGGTTGCACGGGGCCGACGGAAATTTCCCATAAAATCGAACGTCGCCTGAACGGCGCCGGCCCCTGAACCTTTCCCTTCCCTTCCTTTAAGTTGACCTGACCATGCAATTATCCGACTCGATGATTACCGCGCTGATCGGCGCGACGGCGACCTTCGTGAGCGCGATGTTCCAGCTTTATGTCAATGCCCGCCGCCAGGCCGCGGAGCGGAAAGCCGGCAAACCGGCTTCGAGCAAGTCCGGCACCTGGCTGTCCATTTTTGCGCTGATGCTGGCCGCCGCCGTCGGTGGCTATGCCGCGGCGGAATACAAGAACTCGCGCGAGCGGGAGGCCGATGCGCTCATCCGCCAGGAAATGCAAACGCGGCTGCGCGATATCGGCGACGCCGCTGTGCGGCTCGAGCGCGTCGGCCAGCAGAAAAACGAACAAGCCGATATCGACGACAAGCTCGCCGCCGAACGCCGTCGCGGTGCCGAGGGCGTCGTCGCGCTGATCAGCCTGCCGCCCTGTGCCGGCGGACCGGGCGCGCCGGAAACGCCTGCGGGATGCAACGAAGCCGGCGCACTGCGCGCCTCGGTATGCGCCACGATTCCTGCTGCGGCAACCGTGACCGAAGTCCAGTATTTCAGCAAGACCGACGATTCCGCCAAGCCCTGGCCGGAGTCGAGAGTGCAGATCGGGCAGGATGCCGGCGGCGTAAAGTTTGTCGACGCCCTGTATGAGCGGCCACAGGCCGACGCCAAGGAAGTCTGTCAGCGCTTCATCGATTGGGACAGCCAGAAAGCGCGCCAGGCGCGCATCCTCGTCAAGTACACCTTGTAGTTCACTGTGCGGGGCCGCGCCAACGCGATTTTTTTATCGGCCTACAATTTGATTTCGCTCCGCAGTCCTTCAACGACTCTATCCAAGGGGAAATCAAATGGCTATTTATGTTGATGGTTTTGTCGTACCCGTTCCCAAGAAAAAACTCGATGCCTACCGCCGCATGGCGCGCAAGGCTGGCAAGGTGTGGCGCGAACATGGCGCGCTGGAATACCGCGAGTGCATCGCCGACGATGTCAAACCCGGCAAGCACACCTCATTTCCACAAAGCGTCAAGCTGAAAGCCGATGAGACCGTGGTGTTCGCCTGGATCGTCTACAAATCGCGCAAGCATCGCGATACGGTGAACGCCAAGGTGATGAAAGACCCGCGCCTGGCCGCGATGATGGATCCGAAGAACATGCCCTTCGACGGCAAGCGCATGTTCTGGGGCGGCTTCAAGGGGATGGTGGAACTTTGAACTGCTGAAGCTTGTCGATCCAATCGGAAAAAAGCGGGAATTTTCGTGCTGAAGTCATCGCGAAGAAAGAGATGCCGCCCCGGCTCTTTTTTGTTGGCGGACCGGGGCCCAATTTTCGCTCCGGTCTTGGCGCGGTTTGAAGCCGCAGCAATCGCGGCTGCCATTCAGCCGAGCAATCTGCCGCAGGCGGCAAATAAAATGGGGGCGAGCGTGATACCCGCCGCCCACCACATATTGCGATTGCGTTCGCGAAAGCGCCGCGAACTGAAAAGCAGCCGCAGAAACATCACCGGGCCGAATACCAGCCAAAGCGCGATCCAGACCAGACCCCAAATTCCGCTGCCGCCAAACGTTGAACCGATTGCGCCGCTCATCCCGGCCTCCGCATGTCGCGTTGATATTCTGTCCTGCTCGGGCCGCTATTTATTTCTTGGCACCTGGCTTGACGACGTTGCTGCCGAACGCACCGGCCCCTTCGAACAGGTTGAATAGCAGCTCGACATCGCACTGCGCTGGGTCGCGTCCGTCGGAGACCACAGACAGGCAGCAACTGGCCTTCTCAAGGGGCGAAAGCGTCTTGCAGGCCTTGCCGGCAATGGCCCGGCTTTTGACGATGCTCATCGAACGCGTAATGGCCACCGATTGGAGGCCCATTTTTTTCGCCAGCAAATCATTGAAAGCCGCGTTGTTTTTCTTCGTCTGCGCCGCATTGGCAACAGTGGTATCCGCGACCGCCTTGCGCGTATCGGCAATCATCTGCATCTGCTTGCTCATGGCGGCCTGCGCGGCCAGAATCGCGTCGCGCTCAAGCCGGGCCTTTTCGTTCTCGGTGTTGCAGTAATTGGCCAGATTCGGGTCCGTGGTTTGATTCGCGCCGCAGCCGCGGCTAAGGGCGTTTTGAACGCTTTCGTCGAATTTCCTGGCCCGGGTCATCAGAGCGGGTGCGTCATCGTTGCGGATCTTCTGCTCCAGTGCATTGATCATCTTGGTCGTGTCGGTCTGGGTCTGGTTGGATATCGCCAGTTTCTTGTTGGAATCGTCGATCAGCTTCATGTCGTTCGGCACTTCCCGCAGCTCGACCATCGCGCCTTGCACCGCGGTCTCGGCATCGCTTTTTTTCTCTTCCGACTGGGCAGCCGTTGTTGTGATTGTGGCAGCGACCGTCAATATGATTGTGAGCAGGGTTTTCATTGTTCTCTCCCAGGAGATGGAAATTCAAAAAAATCGATGTGAAGTGAATACCTCGCAAAATGATGATAAAAAGAGTCGGCTACAGTGCATCTAAACATGTTTCGCGTTTTGCTGCTGCAAAGCCAAGGGCCTGCATGCACGCAATCCCACCTCTGCGGGTGGGGGCAGCTGTCGGCGAATGGCGAATAATCACCAGCGTGTTCAATTTTCGTACAAGGAAGCCATGAACAAACGGTCCGTATTCCTCATCTCACTCGCCCTGTTCTGCGCCACCAGCGCCCATGGCAAGGACTGGCCGGTGGACCTTTCCACGACACAGGGTCTTGAGCAGACCTGTACGCAGTTCCGTGGCGCGGCGTCTCAATCAGTAAGCCGCGATGCCGACAAGGTGGCCTTCGCGATCTGCAGCGGCATCGACATGGCGCGCGACGCCCTGGGCTGGTACCGGATCAATGCGCCGAAAATGAACGCGAATGGCCCAGGCGCGGTAAAGGAGGTGCGCGCCAAGCTTGAGGGTTATCTCGTCACCATCGAAACCACCCGAAAGCTGCTCGAGACCATCAAGACAACGAAGCCCCTGCTGACCATCCAGCCCGGCCAATGGGAACTGGATATGGATGGCGACGGCACCATCAGCCCCTTCGAGAAACATTTTTTCTGGATACCGAAGCGCGGCGCCGACATCAATCGCCAGCTGCCCTCGTTCAACTCCATGGAGGAGTATGAACAAGCCATGTTCACCCGCCCGACCATCAAGGTCGACCAGTCCGATGTGTACTGGGCCATTGCCTACTGCCATTTCGCGGAAGCAACGCTCAATCTGCTGCTGTCCTACGAACTCGTCGACGCCCAGCAATTCAAAATTCAATTGGCCGACCCGGAGCGCGTCAAGAGCGTTGCCTATCCGAGCCTGCTTGGCGGCATCGCTTACTCGCGCAAGCTGCGCGAATCGCTGCAAAAAGAAACCAGCGATGAAAACGAATGGATACCCAATGCGCGGCAGAAGAACACCTCATTCCCGCTGGTGATGGACGAGCAGACCTTCGCCACCTGGGGCGAGTTGCTCGGCCATATGGACAAGCTGTTCCGCGGCAAGACCCTGATGGGCGGCAGCGTTACGGTGCAGAACGCGATGGTGCGCGACCTCTCGATGGGCCTGTGCAAACCCGGGGAGGGTGTGGATGTGCGCGACCTTTTCCAGAACCCCATCGTGCATCCCACCGAGCGCAGCGAGTGGCAGACCAAATGCAAAAAGGCCACGCCTGCGCTGCCGCTCACTGGGCTCGCGGCGATGATCGATGCTTCGATCAAGCGAAATTCAGCAGGCGGGCCGGAGAACCTGTCAGGTGAGTGGATGATTTTGCGGCATTTTTATTGGGTGAATTGAGGCGCAGTCAGAAAGCCGAACTCAAGAACTGGCGCGGCTTTTGGGGCAAAAGTGCCTGGGAAAGCGCGCCCAATGGCGATCTGCGTGTTTCGATGCAGGCGCTTGAGGAGAAGCTGCGAATCGAGGAAATATGTCGCCCCGGATTCAGTCCGGGGCCCAATTTTGCTCGCTGGAACAAATGACAGAAGATGACTTACGCAGGCTGCGCCGTGAACTTAACGCCCAAGGCGCGCGCAACCTTCACGATCGTCTCAAAGCGTGGCTTGGCGCCAGGTGCGAGTGCCTTGTAGAGACTTTCGCGTCCGAGGCCTGCATCCTTGGCTACCTGCGCCATGCCCTTTGCTCGTGCCACGTCGCTGAGCGCGAGAAGAAGCAAATCGGAATCCTCGGTTTCCAGAATTGCCGTCATGTATTCAGCGATCGCCTCATCGTCGTTCAGGTAGCGTGCGGCATCGAAGGCGATGAGCTTTGGTCTTGCTTTGGTTTTGGTCATGGATCATCTCCGATTTCAGCGGCGAGTTTCAAGGCACGGCGGATGTCTCGCTTCTGGGACGCTTTGTCGCCTGCGTTCAGCATCACGATGATGACTCGACCGCGCCGTGTAAAGAAGAGACGATACCCGGGGCCAAAATCGACTCGTAGCTCCGAGACCTCACCTTCAATCGGCTGCCAGTCACCAAGGTTCCCCGCTTCCACCTGCCGCAGCCGGGCAGCGATGCGAACCTGAGCGCGCTTGTCCTTGAGATCATCAAGCCAGGCAACGAACTCCTCGGTTTGAAGAACCGTGTACATGGCTAATTGTAGCCAATCGGATACAAGCGGTCAAGAGGGATGTTGTACTCAAATATATCGAACACGGCGCCACCTATTCTTTTGAGGGACTAGACATCGGGCGGCGATACATTTAGCTCTTCAAGCTTGTTCGCGAAGAGATTCAGCAGAAATACTCGGTCGAATGATGAGACGAACTCAACGTTTGATGGCTCGTAAGAGAGTTCAAACCAAGTAGACATTCGATTCGTATCGTGCGCGATAACCAACCACGTTTCCACGCACTGAGACCGATAGGCTGGTATCTTTGGTTCCTTCGAGTCGAGAACGCGCTGCACGACTTCAGACGTAAGTGATGCCACCCAAGTAGCGCCAGGTGCATAGAAGAAGGCACGGTTGCTGTTTGGCACGTTGTAAGCAGCAAGGCGGTGCACCTGCTTGGGGACGCGATCTCGATTCACCCAATCGTATCGCCCCTCATATCTCTTACCGACTGCGGGGCAGTTCGATAGAAGGAGAGCCGCGATCTTCTTCGCCAGTGGCTCAACATCGCTCTTACCGATGGAAATTGATTCGTTGAGAAGCACTGACACATAGAGCGGTGCTGCGCTCGCTGCCGAAAAGAGCTCCTTGGCTCTTCCCACGACTCGCTCGCGCATAGCTTCTTGCGCCTGTCCCGGAGTTACGCCGTCGGGGACCGAGCGATGTAGTTCTGTAAGTTCGACGCCAACGGAGCTCCGTTCGCCACCGACCAAGAAGTCCGGTCCTTCGTGCGCGACGACTTCGCCAGGTTGAAACGACGGCAGCAATCCTAGAAATCGATCAAGGTACCAGCGTTCTTTTTCCTTCTTGTTCATGCTGTGCAAATGATTTTCCGGCGCCTAACGCCGGCGCGCGCCGGCTGTCTGGAGCGCCTTGCTAGGTGCAGCTCCGGCAACGTGCCGCTCAAAAAAGCTTCCCCGCGATGAAATAGAGAATTGAATGGATCACCAAGAGGAAGACGATTATCGAAATTAAGAGTGAGGCTGTAACGAGATTAACTTGCGTGGCTGACATGCCCACTTCCTCGTAAGTGTTTTGCGTGACAAGCTTCCGGGCAGCCCTGCTGCGCCACATTAGAATCAGCGAGCAAACCAAAGCCCATCCCACCACTGCCACATATGGGTCATGGCTGTAGCCAAAATAGACGGGACCCAAGAGCTGCAGAGCCACATCAAGTCTTGCTGCGCCCAACACCACGCCTAAGAGCAACAGAACGAGATCAATCATGGCTGCACCTAACTTAAATTTAAACAGCAGCTTTGCTATTCAATACCGGCAAACTGTCCGCTTAATTCCGAGACGGTTGCAAAGCGGAAACCGCATCCAAACTGGCGTCTGAGGCATTCATGAGCATTTTCATACCGTATGAATTTCGTGTGAAAAGCAGCATTCGGGGCATCGACGTATCGAATGCGCATAGTAGCGAGGTGTATTCATTAACGTCACTTTAGTTAACTATCACTCTGCCGTCCACTACCCACCAATGTAGGTTTTAAGCGTCAGGACAAGAAAATCGCGCTTCAACCAACCCCTACCGCGTAACCCTCCAAGCAACCCTCGCCGCCACCCGCGCCGTCCTCCCATCCGGATCAAACGCCGGACTCAATTCCGCAATATCTGCCAGCTTGAGTTTGCGCGTGGTCTTGGCGGCGTCGATCAGGGCTTCGACCACTTTCAATTCGATACCGAATGCCGCGGGCGCGGATACGCCCGGTGCCACGCCGGCGGGCAGGGCGTCGAGGCAGACAGTCAGGTAAAGCCAATCGACCTTGTCGGCGAATTGCAGCAGGGTGTCGCGCAGATTGGCGGGTGATTCGCGGGCGCATTCCTCGTCGGTGCGCCATTGCACGCCGAGTTCGCGGGCGCGGTGGAACAGGGCGTCGGTGTTAGCCAGTTCGGAAATGCCGAACACCAGGTAGCTGAAGGAGGTGCCGCGCGCGATGCAGGCGTCGGCAATCTGCCGGAACGGCGTGCCGGAATTGCCGCGGCTGCCGGCGCGCAGATCGAAGTGGGCGTCGAAGTTGACGATGCCGATGCGCGGGTTTTGTTTCTTGCTCTCGGCATGGCGTGCGAGCCCCATGAAGCTGCCGAAGGCGACTTCATGTCCGCCGCCAAACACCAGCGGGAAATGTCCCGCGTCCAGCGCATGGCCGAGCTGCCTGGCCAATTCCGTTTGCGCGCCTTCCAGATCGTGCCCTTCGCAATACACATCGCCGCCGTCGTAAACCGGGCCGTCGTGATGCCAGGCGAGGTTGGCGAGCGCGCGGCGAATCGCCAGCGGGCCTTCGCGCGCGCCGGTGCGGCCCTGGTTGCGGCCCACGCCTTCGTCGCAGGCGAAGCCGAGCAGCACGATGCCCTTGGCGGCGCCGGATTGCAGCGGCTGCACGCGATCATGCCAACGCCGGGCCAGCGGGCCTTCTTCGCTGTCGACGCGGCCCTGCCACAAGCTCATATCGGGTGGGGTATGCATGCTCATGTTCTGTTCTCCTCGTTCTGATTATTGGCTTCTTCCGGCGTGCCAGCGGCGGGCCAATGGCGAAGCACCCAGCCAGTAGGCGAGCGTGGCCGGGCGCTCGATATTCCACAGCGCCAGATCGGCGCGCATGCCGACTTGCAGCATGCCGGTCTCGCCCTGCAGATCAAGCGCGCGCGCGGCGTGGCGCGTCATCCCGGCCAGGGCTTCATCGGGCGTCAGGCGGAACAGGGTGCAGGCCATGTTCAAGGCCAGCAGCGGGTTCGAGGTCGGCGCGGTGCCGGGGTTGCAATCGCTGGACACGGCCATCGGCACCCCCACCGAACGCAGCGCCTCGATCGGCGGCAATTTCGTTTCGCGCAGGCAGTAGAACGCCACCGGCAGCAGCACCGCCACCGTGCCGCTGGCGGCCATGGCTTTCACACCGGCCTCGCTCAGGTATTCGAGATGGTCGGCCGATAGTGCGCGGAACTCCGCCGCCAATTGCGTACCGGCTGAATCCGAGAGCTGCTCGGCGTGCAGCTTGACCGGCAGGCCCAACAGTCTTGCCGCCTTGAACAGGCGCTCGACCTGCGCGCGGCTGAAGGCGATCGGCTCGCAGAAAGCATCGACGGCATCGATCAATCCTTCGGCCGCCAGCGGTTTGAGCCAGGCAATGCAGCTATCGATATAGTCGTCGGCGCGATGTTCGTATTCGTAGGGCAGGGCATGCGCGGCGAGATAACTGGTCTTTACGCCGACATTGCGCACCTCGGCCAGCCGCCGCGCCACGCGCAGCATCTTGCGTTCATTGTCGAAGTCGAGTCCGTAGCCGGATTTCACTTCCACGGTGGTCATGCCATGGGCCAGCATATCGTCGAGCCGCCGCAGGCTAAGCGCGAGCAATTCGTCTTCCGTGGCCGCGCGGGTGGCGGCGACGGTGGAGCGGATGCCGCCGCCGCTGCGGGCGATTTCTTCATAGCTCGCCCCCTGCAAACGCAATTCGAACTCATGCGCGCGATTGCCGCCGAACACCAGATGCGTATGGCAATCGATCAGGCCCGGGGTCAGCCAGCCGCCATTGCCGTCGATCTCTTCGCATTCGCCGATATCGGCAGGTATCGCCGCTTCGCGTCCCAGCCAGGCGATGCGTCCGTCCTCCACCAGCAAGGCGCCATGGCGCACCTCACCATAACCCTGCCCATAGCCCTGTCCATAACCCTGCCCGTTGGCCATAGTGGCGAGATGCAGATTGCGCAGCAGGATGGCGGACATGTTTGGCTCAGGTCTGCGGCAGCATCGGCAGATTGAGGCCCTGCTCGCGGGCGCATTGCTGCGCGCTCTCGTAGCCGGCATCGGCATGGCGCATCACGCCGCTGGCGGGATCGTTCCATAGCACGCGCTCGATGCGTTTGGCGGCAGCGTCGGTGCCGTCGCAGACAATCACCACGCCCGCATGCTGCGAATAGCCCATGCCGACGCCGCCGCCATGGTGCAATGAAACCCAGGTGGCGCCGCCGGCGGTGTTGAGCAGGGCATTCAGCAGCGGCCAGTCGCTGACGGCGTCGGAGCCATCCTGCATCGATTCGGTTTCGCGATTGGGTGAGGCCACCGAGCCGGAATCGAGATGGTCGCGCCCGATCACGATCGGCGCTTTCAATTCACCGCGCTTGACCATCTCGTTGAAGGCCAGGCCCAGGCGATGACGCTGCCCCAGCCCCACCCAGCAAATGCGCGCCGGCAGGCCCTGGAAGGCGATGCGTTCGCGCGCCATGTCCAGCCAGTTGTGCAAATGCGCATCGTCGGGAATCAGTTCCTTCACCTTGGCATCGGTCTTGTAGATATCCTCCGGATCGCCCGACAGCGCCACCCAGCGGAACGGGCCGATGCCCTTGCAGAATAGCGGGCGCACATAGGCCGGCACGAAGCCGGGGAAATCGAAAGCGTTTTTTACGCCCTCATCGAAGGCCACCTGGCGGATATTGTTGCCGTAGTCCAGCGTGGCCGCGCCGCGTGCCTGCAAGTCCAGCATCGCCTGTACATGCGCCGCCATCGATTTTTTGGCGGCGGCGGCGACGGTCTGCGGGTCGCGCTCCTGCGCCTCGCGCCATAGCGGCACCGTCCAGCCCTGCGGCAGATAGCCGTGCACCGGGTCGTGCGCACTGGTCTGGTCGGTGACCACATCGGGCGTGATCTCGCGCTTGACCAGTTCGGTGAACACATCGGCCGCATTGCCCAGCAGGCCGACCGAGGTGGGTTTGCCGGCGGCCTTTGCTGCCGCCACCATCGCCAGTGCTTGCTCAAGCGTTGATGCTTTCTGGTCGAGATAGCGGGTCTTGATGCGGAAGTCGATGCGCGTTTCATCGCACTCCACCGCGATCATCGAAAACCCCGCCATCGTCGCCGCCAGCGGTTGCGCCGCGCCCATGCCGCCGAGTCCGCCGGTCAGGATCCAGCGGCCCTGCGGCTTGCCGTCGAAATGCTTGTTGGCCACCGCGAAAAAGGTTTCATAGGTGCCCTGCACGATGCCCTGCGAGCCGATGTAGATCCACGAGCCTGCCGTCATCTGTCCGTACATCATCAGGCCCTTGCGGTCGAGCTCGTTGAAATGTTCCCAGTTGGCCCAGGCCGGCACCAGGTTCGAGTTCGCCAGCAGCACGCGCGGCGCATCGACATGGGTACGGAACACGCCCACCGGCTTGCCGCTCTGGATCAGCAGGGTTTCGTCGTCGTTCAGCGTTTTGAGTGTGGCAAGGATCTGGTCGTAGCAGGCCCAGTTGCGCGCCGCGCGGCCGATGCCGCCGTAGACCACCAGGGAGGTCGGATGCTCGGCCACTTCGGCATCGAGATTGTTCTGGATCATGCGGTAGGCCGCTTCGGTCAGCCAGCTTTTGCATGTGAGCGTGTTGCCGCGCGGGGCGCGGATCACGCGCGTGGGATCGAGGCGTGGGTCGGCGGCGGTTTCAGTCAGGCGGTCGTTCATGGTCATTCTCCGGAAAGGGCGGGCATCAGAACACGCCGCGAAAGGAATAGCGCGAGGCGGGGTAGTGCAGTTCGGCGAAGGTCACTGCCCTGCGCCCCGACCAGGTGCTGCGATACAGGCTCAGGCAGGGCTCATGGGCGGACATCGCCAGTGCACGACGCATGGCGGCGTCGGGCAGGGTGGCATCGACGCGATATTGGGCGCGCGTGGCCGGCGCCACCTGCGTGAGGTATTCGCTGGGCGTGAGTTCGCTGAAATCCTGCTCAAGATATTCGGGTGCCGCCACCGGGCTGACATAGCGCGCCTCAAGCTGGATCGGCAGCGCGTTTTCGCTGTGCACGATCAGGGAAAAAAATACCGGCGCGCCGGGCCTCAGCTCCAGCGCCGCCGCGCGCTCGGCATCGGCCTTGCGCGTTTCCAGCGTCAGCACCTTGGCCGTATGCACATGGCCGCGTTCGCGAATCTCGTCGGCGATGCTGCGGATCTCCACCAGGGTCGACTGATATTTGCAGCCGGCCACATAGGTGCCGGCGCCCTTGGTGCGACGCAGCAGTCCGGCATCGGCGAGTTCGCGCATGGCGCGATTGACCGTCATGCGGGCCACACCGAATTTGCGCACCAGCTCGTGTTCGGAAGGCACCAGATCGCCCTCGCGCCAGCGACCGGCCTGGATTTCACGGGCGACGTAGTCCTTGATTTGTTGGTAGGCGGGGATGGTCATGATAATTTTCTCGAAACACTTAAATCCCGTCGTCCCAGCGAAGGCTGGAATCCAGTACTTCGTATTGATAAAACCCACGATGGACTGGGTCCCAGCCTTCGCTGGGACGACGACTCAAAAATTTAGGCGCGTTAATCACGCCTGCGACTCAAACCGCAACGGCGATAACGCCGCGAACTCGCCCGCCTTCACCAGCCCGGCGATCGAGGTGATATCCGGCGCGAAATAATGATCGAGCTCGTAATGCGCCACATGCTTGCGGATCAGCCTCATCGCCACCTGCAGACGCGCCGAGGTTTGATGCGGCGCGCGCAAATCCACGCCCTGCGCCGCGGCCAGCAATTCGATGGCGAGAATGTAGGCGACGTTGTCGGCGATATCGCCCAGCTTGCGCGCGGCGAAGGTGGCCATCGACACATGGTCTTCCTGGTTGGCGCTGGTCGGCAGGCTGTCGACACTGGCCGGGTGCGCATAGGTCTTGTTCTCACTGGCCAGCGAGGCCGCGGTGACATGCGCGATCATGAAGCCCGAATTGACGCCGCCGTCGCGCACCAGGAACGGTGGCAGGCCGGAGAGGGTGGTGTCGATCAGCAAGGCAATGCGGCGCTCGGCCAGGGCGCCGATTTCGGCCGCGGCGATGGCGAGATTGTCGGCCGCAAACGCCACCGGTTCGGCGTGGAAATTGCCGCCCGACAGCACTTCGTTCGTTTCCGGGAACACCAGCGGGTTGTCGGATACCGCATCGGCCTCGCGCAGCAGCACTGTGGCCGCGTGGCGCATCTGGTCAAGACAGGCGCCCATCACCTGCGGCTGGCAGCGCAGGCTGTAGGGGTCCTGCACTTTTTCGCAATGCGCATGGCTGGCATTGATGGCCGAGCCTTCGAGCAGGGTGAGGTAGGCAGCGGCGGCATCGATCTGCCCCGGATGGCCGCGCAGCTGGTGAATGCGCGCATCAAACGGTGTGACCGAACCTTCGGCCGCATCCACACTCAGCGCGCCGGAGACCAGCGCGGTCTGGTACAAATCTTCAATGGCAAACATGTTCACCAGCGCAATCGCGGTCGAGGCCTGGGTGCCATTCAGCAACGCCAGACCTTCCTTGGCCTGCAAGGTCATCGGCTGCAAACCCACACGCGCCAGGCCTTCGCGGGCCGGCAGCGGCTTGCCCTCGACCATCACCTCGCCGACACCCAGCAGCGCCGCCGCCATATGGGCCAGCGGCGCCAGATCGCCGGATGCGCCGACCGAACCCTTGGCCGGAATGCGCGGCAACACATCGGCATTCAGCAACTTCAGCAGAGCCTCGATCACGCTCAGCCGAATTCCCGAGTAACCACGCCCCATGCTGGAAATTTTGAGCGCCAGCATCAGCCGCACCATCGGTGCCGGCAAGGGGTCGCCGACGCCGACGGCATGCGAGAGCACCAGATTTTTTTGCAAAAGCTCCAGCTGGTCGGCCGGAATATGCGTCGTCGCCAACCGCCCGAAGCCGGTATTGATGCCATACGCCGGCGCGCCCTTGGCGACGATCGCCGCCACCGCCGCACTGCCGGCGAGGATGCCGGGGATGGCTGCCGGATCAAGGTTGATGGTGATCCCGCCACGCATGATGTGACGCATCTGCGCGAGGGTGAGGTGGCCGGGCGATAAGATAAGGGCTTGGGTCGGCGAGGGCGTGGGCATGGATCGGTCAGCGTCAGTTGCAGAGGCCGCCGATGTTAGCCAATTAAATCTGTCTATACAAGTTGGGATTGTGAATTAAAAGGCAAAGCCCAGCATTGGCGCGGGTTTTGTGGCATTTTTGGCCGGGAAGGCGCGCCAGTGCTTGAGTTTAACTTTCTCGACCCGACGACAGGAGTGCGGAAGAGTAAGTGGCGTTGCGCTATGCAGGCCCGAACTACGGGGGTGGTTGTCATCCCGGCTCATTTTTGTATCTAGTCCGGGATCCAATTTTTGCATCAGCGAAGTGCTACCGAAATTGGGCCCCGGACTAAATCCGGGGCGACAGCGATTATTTGGCCATCATCGAAGGAGGTATGGCGTTAGTGTTGACGCGACCGCCGTACTATTCACAATCCAATTACTATGGACCATAGCGCTATTTCTGCGCCCCATCCTGCAACTTCCGCAGCGCATTCTTGAACGCAACTTCCAGCGCATCGCCCTTCAGCCTGACCATCTGGTCGAGCGTGTGATCCTTGGCGACTTCCCTGGCGATTTGCAGGCCGATGTAGTAGCCGGCGCGCGCCGGGATCAGCACATCGTTTGAATCCCCGCGCAGCCAGGGCAGCAGCAGATCGCCGCCGGATTGGTTCATCGTTGCGGCGAGTTTGTCGAGCACCGCGGCGCGGCGTGAATCCACGGCCTTGATCAGATCGGGGTCGATCAGGTAATCCGAGGTCGGCAGACCCGGGTTCAGTTTCTCCGCGACATAAACCGCCAGGCCCTCGCCCCATACGCCTTCAAATACTTTCGCCGGCGTACTGGTCTCGTAAAACTGACGATGGTAAAGGTGGAACAGCTCGTGGTGCATCAGCGGGATAGCTTTACTCTTGCGGCGCGTGATTACATCGATGCCGAACAGCAAAGATTTCTGCTTGTCGATTTCCTGCACGCGGCCGTCGAACTGCCCCAGTGAAGGCAGCAGGTAAATCTTGCTCTTCCAGACGAAGTCGGGGAATTGCTTCCTGAACGAGACCATGCCGGCGCCGACTCCCTTGCGGATCTCCTCGGTATAGGCCTTCATCTGCGGCACGATGCCATCGAGTTGCGGCAGGTAGTAATCGCGCAAGAAGGCGTCATTGTTGACGGGCATGCCGCCGCCGCCGAGCTCGGCGTAGATGGCTGTATTGGCGACCAGCACCTCGTGCCGGAAAATTTTCAGGCGTTCTTCCGGGGTCTTGCCCTTGGCCATTTCGTCATAGCGCCAGAAATCGGGCATGACGTCGACGATCTGCATTTGTGCGCCGGCGGGGGCGCTGAGCGAGGCGATTAAGGCCAGCAGCGCGAACAGGGAACGATTGACTACCTTGGACATGGCTTACCCAATGAACGAAAGAATGCCAGGATGATACTTGGGCCTTGATTGGATTTGAAGCCGACCGATGATCGGTTTGAAATGGGTAATGAGAGGGGGTCACTGCGCCTGCCGGTCCAAAGAGGGGTGTCATCCCGGCCCATTTTTGTTTTCCGGTCCGGGATCCAATTTTTGCGTCAACGTAGTGCAACCGAAATTGGGCCCCGGACTAAATCCGGGGCGACAGTGAGTTATTGGTGTTTCCCGCTATAGCTACTTTCAACGCGGCATGCCCGAAAATTACCCCACCAATCCCCGCACACTCTCCGCAAACAGCTCCTCCACATTCATCGGCTTGGTGATGATGCCCTGCCTCATCGCATGCCCGACCAGTTCGTCCAACACCCTGCGATTGGGCGCAATGCCATAGGGCAGGGGGTCGCCGATGATTTCCATCACGCGCTGGTGCATGGTGTCAATGGCGGTGGGCTTGTCGATTTTTCCCGCCTTGAGGCGTTCGAGGTAAACGCGCTTGGATGCGACGAAGGTGTTGAACACATCGACGGCCAAGCCCGGATGGGCGGCCAGGATATCGTCCTTGATCACCATCAGATGATTGATCGGATAATGGCCGCGCGTGCGCAGGGCATTGAGGCCGGCCTCCAGCGCATTCGGGATCAGCGGTTTCACATCCGGGTGATCGACTTCCACGCCGATGGCGGCGGCGAGTTCGCCATTGATGAGCATCTCGCTCATCTTCTTGCCCTTTTCGATCGGCACCACGTTCGCCGGCGGCTGGTATTCGGCGACATGCTCGTCGCCGGACAGCACCCAGGTGATCTTGCTCAGGTCGACGCCGTATTCATCCTGCAGCACGCTGCGCGCCCACACGCCGGTGGTCACGGTGTAGCCGCGATTGACGCCGACGCGCTTGCCTTCGAGGTCTTTCGGCGTACGGATGCCGGCTTTCGCATTCACTACCGTATTTATCATCGTGGCGCCATGATGGAATGCGCGCACCAGGAAAATCGGCAACGCCGTCATGCGCTTGCCATGGGCCTTTGCGCAGATATAGGTGGTGATGGCCATTTCGCTGATATCGAATTCCAGCCCGCGCACCATGCGGCGAAAGCCGTCGACCAGCACCGGCACGTCCTCGAATTCAAACGCAAAGGTTTTCGGCTTGACGCTGCCGTCCTTCAACGCCTGGTTGTTGCCCTGGGCGCGGGTGACGGTCTTGAATGTGGGAAGGGACATGGCGGTGCGGCTCCGGGTGGTTTTTGTAATGGGGTCTGGTGAAGGAGGGCCTAGCAGCACGAAGGGTCGAAACCCTCGGGCACGGCCAGCCCCGGCTTCATCCAGCTGTACGGCAGATCCCCTTCGCGCACTTCCTCCGCGCGCTTGAAGACCTTGAAATGGTGGCGCGTCTTGTCGAGCGTCCAGAAGGCGACCACGGTTTCCAGCGGCGGACAGCCGGGCAGGGCGCAGGCCAGTTCCGAAACCAGCACGACCTCCTCCGGCGCCAGCGCAAAGCGCGCGCGCGTCCAGGCCTCGATGCGGTTCAGGGCGTCGAGCTGCGCGGGACTTTTCTGGAAAGTGGTCAACACGGGGATGGTGTAGTCTCGAATTCAGCGGAAAATAACGGCGATGCGTTGACAGAAATTCTACCCAAAGATACCGTAGTCATATCAATTCAGAACGTCGTTCCGCATAGCGGTTAAGGTTTCTGTACAACTCAGGCAGGTCGTTCTCTCGGAGCAGGCTCATGGCCATCAGTGAATCGCGTGCGGCAGCCGCCGGCACCCATTTTCGCGTGCAGTATCCCAATTCGCGTCCGCGCCGTATCCGCATTATCGGCCTCGGCGAGGGCGGCGCGCGTATCGCGCAGGACATCGGTGCGCGCGGCCTGCGCGAGGTGGAAATCATCGCCACCGGCGACTATGCAAAACATCATGCCGAAGCGATGATGAAGGGCCTCGCCGACGATGCCCGCGACCTGCATCGCCAGCTGGCGGAAGCAGACATCATCTTCATGGTCGCCGTCAGCGGCGATCAGGTGGAGTTCGCGCGCGTGGTGTCGCGCGTCGCCCATGAACTCGGCAAGCTGGTGACCGGCGTGCTGATCGAGGCGCGCAGCGTGTCGAGAGTGGCGGCGTCGCCGCAAGACGCCGCCACTCTCGACACCCTGCGCGCCGGCGCCGATGTGCTGGTGATCGGTTCCGACGAAAGCTATCTGGAGGAAATGCTCGGCGCCCTGGGCGCGATCGAAGTTTGAATCTTGCAGCAACAACAGTGCCCCTTGGCGTTAACACCATGAAGTCGAAGCCATAACAACAAACGAATCAACACCGATAATTTTGGAGGAAATGATATGCGCGCATTAACTCTCTGTGGCCTGCTGGCCGCCGCCGTGTTCACCATGGCCGGGACCGAATCCTTCGCCCAGTCTTTCGCCGATTTGGCCCAGGCCGACAGCCCGACGCGGCACCAGAAACTGGTCGAAGCGGCCAGGAAAGAAGGCACGCTGACTTTCTACACATCGATCGCCGAAAAAGACGGTCCGGTGCTGGCGGCGGATTTTGAAAAACGCTATGGCGTCAAGGTCAATATCTGGCGCGCCTCCACCACCAAGGTGCTGCAGCGCGTGATCGTCGAATCGCAAGCCAATCGCTGGGACTTCGATGCGGTCGATATTTCGGCGCCGGAAATGGAGGCCCTGTATCGCGAGAAGACCCTGCAGGAAGTGAAGTCCGCTTTCCACGCCGACCTGTTCCCCGAAACCATGCCCAAGCATCGCGGCTGGGCGCCGCAGTTCCTCAGCGTGTTCGTGCAGTCCTACAACACCAACCTGGTAAAAAAAGCCGATCTGCCGAAAAGCTATGAAGACCTGCTCGACCCGAAATGGAAAGGCAAGCTCGGCGTCGAGGCCAAGGACAACGAGTGGTATTGCGGGCTGATGAAGCACCTGGGCGAAGACAAGGGCAGCAAACTGTTCAAGGAAATCGTCAGCAAGAACGGCTGGTCGGTGCGCACCGGGCATTCCCTGCTCAACAATATGGTCGTGTCGGGCGAAGTGCCCTTGGCGCTGACGGTCTACAGCTACATGACCGAGCAGGCCAAGCAAAAGGGCGCGCCGGTGGACTGGTTCGTGATCGACCCGGTGATTGGGCGTTCGAACGGCATCGGTGTCTCCAGAAAACCGCCGCACCCCAATGCCGCCCTGCTGTTTTACGAATACATGATCAGCGATGCGCAACCGCTGATCATCAAGATGAATTACCTCTCGCCGAGCAGAAAAGTGGAATCGCCGCTGAAAGGGGTGAAGATCCGCTACATTGATCCATCGGCGACGCTGGATGATGTCGAGCGCTGCACCAAATCGTTTGAGGAATTGCTGAAGATTCAGGCGAAGTGATTGGGGCAGTCGTAGCCATGTAGCCTCGATGAAGCGCAGCGTAATCGAGGTCGTTTCATTGTTGATTACGGTCCCGGATTACGCTGCGCTTCATCCGGACTACAGTGCTGGTTGGGCGTCTTGAGCGAAAAAGGGAAATGCCTGAATCGAGAGAAAAAATCGAAGAGCGCTTCGCGACGGTTGTCGAAGCGCTCATTGGCGAGAAGAACGTCAGTCTCGGCCAAAAGGGCAAGAAGGGCTTCGGCTCGTCGGCGCTCCAGGTAAACGGCAAAATCTTCGCGATGATTTCCTCGTCAGGAAACTTCGTGGTCAAACTGCCAAAGCAGCGAGTCGAAGAACTCGAAGCTTCGAACATCGGTGCAAAGTTCGACCCCGGGCACGGCCGTCTCATGAAAGAATGGCTCGCCTTGCATCAACCCTCAACCGGGCAATGGCTTCCACTTGCGCGTGAGGCTTTGCGCTTCGTCGGAGGCCAGTCATGAGACTGCGTTACGGGATGTCAAACCACCATTCCATCGAATGGATTGGCCTTCGGCTAGTTGCGCATGTCAAACGATAGGTGTTGCAACCCCAAGATTCCATGACTGACGCTTCCATCTTTCCGCTTGAAGGCGGCTGCGATTGCCGGCACATCCGCTATCGGATGGAGACGCCCCCGCTGTTCGTCCACTGCTGCCATTGCCGCTGGTGTCAGCGCGAGAGCGGCGCTTCCTTCGCGCTCAATGCGATGATCGAAGCGGATCGCGTCACCGTTCTGGGTGCGGAGCCCGAGATGGTTGATACGCCGTCGGAGAGCGGCAGCGGCCAGAAGATTGCCCGGTGCCCCAAATGCCGAATTGCCCTCTGGAGCCACTATGCCGGTGCGGGGCCCCTGCTCAGATTTGTCCGCGTCGGCACGCTGGACACACCAGACCATTTGCCGCCGGACATCCACATCTTCACCGCGTCAAAGCAGCCCTGGGTCGTCCTGCCGCCGGACATGCCTGCCGTGCCCGAGTACTATGAGCGCGAGCAGTACTGGCCCGCAGAGAGCCTTGCCCGCAGGCAGGTGCTCCTGCCACTGATCGAGGCATACCAGGCGGCGCTCCGGAATGCGCGAACCTGATCCTTCGCGCCTTGTTTACGACTAATTGGTCCCTATTGGCCTTATGGCACCTATGGCACCTATGGCACTTCCGGCATTTCTCGATGCAGCTAAAAACTGGGCCCAACGCATCAAGCGCGATGTCGTCGCCGTTTACTTCGCCGCCCGCGATCCCGAAACCCCGCTGGCGGTTCGTATCTTGGCACTTGCAGTTGCAGCCTATGCGCTCAGTCCCATCGATCTAATACCCGACTTCATCCCGGTTCTTGGCTATCTCGACGATCTGCTCATTGTTCCGCTTGGCTTGTTTGTCGTCATTCGACTTCTGCCGCCACATGTACTTTCGTCTTCGCGCGAAAAGGCCGCTGCTGTACTTGAGCGCCCTCGCAGCAAAACCGCAGCCGTCGTTATCGTCTGCATCTGGCTGCTGTGCGCAGCAGCCTTCGCCTATTGGCTGTTGCGGTGATGACGGAACCTGACCAGCGATGCTCGCATCTACAAGATGTCGTCATTCCAGCTCATTTTGGTAACTGAGCTGGAGTCCAGTCCATCGTTCAGTTAAAACCCAAGCCGGACGTGGGGTGAAAGCGCGCGTTCACGCCTTCGCTGGGACGACGCCGTTTTTAATCCGCCAACGTGATCCGCTTTATCAAGCGTTGTTGCGATCTGCCGAAATCCCTGCGCGCAATGGCCGTTGATTGCCGTAGATACAATATTGGCCGTTGGCGAACGGCGCCCTCTCTTGCCGGCCCTCGCGTTCAGCTGGCGCCGAAAGGTATAATCCGCTTCCTATAATGCGATCCTTCCTTCACATCCGTGCTCGCCTGGTCCTGCAAGTCGCCATCCTGGCGATCCTGTTTGCAGCCTTGTCCCCGGCCGCGAATATCTGGCGTGCGAAGTCGCAGCCCGGTCTGTTCGCGGAAATGTGTACCTCGCTGGGATTCGCCAAAGTCGCGATCGATGGCGCTACCACACCGACACCGGCTATGCCGGAGAAGCGCGCACCTCATTGCGCATGGTGTCTTGCCTCGGCGACGTGGCTGGCGTTGCCGGGCACGACATCGATAGATTTTATCCAGGCCACCGGTAGCAATCGTTCCCCGGTATTTTTTTCGCAACCTCCGTCCTTGTCACGCCTGCACGCGTTCGCGTGGGCGCAAGCTCCCCCGCCATTTCCTGATTGACGCGCATTTTACTTGCCCGCTTGCGCTTGCGCGTGAGCGGCGCTGTTCAATTCAATCCAGGAAAATTCAATGAAATTTCGTTTCTTCGCGCTCGCCGCCCTTGGCGCAAGCATGGTCTCGCCGTCGTCAAGCTGGGCATGCTCAAGTTGTGGCTGTATTCTCGATTCCGACTGGGCCAGCCAAGGTTATTCGGTCGACGGTGGACTGCGCTTTGACGCCCGTTTCGACTATTTCAATCAAAACCAGCTGCGTACCGGAACCGGAAAGTTTGATCGCGCCGGCGCCCCGATACCAAACGACCGAGAACTCCAGCAATCAACCATCAACCGTAATCTGATGTTGGGGTTTGACTACAGCGCAAATCCAATATGGGGCGTCAATGTGCAACTGCCCGCGTTCGACCGGCCGCACACGACCATCGCGCCGGACGATGACGCCGTTTCAAGCTCCCGCTCGCGATCAGTCGGCGATATCCGCGTACTGGGCCGGTATCAGGGCGTAGCGAGCGACGGCTCGGTGGGCGTGCAATTCGGATTGAAGCTGCCTACCGGACGCAGGAACTACAATTTTTCCAATGGCCCGCAGACGGACAATCCGCTGGACCGTGGATTGCAACCCGGAACCGGCACGACGGATGCCTTGCTCGGTGCCTACCATTTTGGCGCGCTGAGCGATGACTTGAGCTACTTTGCGAATGTGCTGGCGCAAATACCGTTGAATGCCAGGGATGGCTTCAAGCCGGGCGCAGGCGTCAATGTGAATATGGGCATCCGCTATCGGGCCAACGGTTTCATTACGCCGCAATTGCAGATCAACGCGCGCGCAGAGCGACGCGAATCGGGTGCAAACGCGGACATCGACAACAGCGGCGCAACATTGGTGAATATCAGCCCGGGTGTCGGCATTCAGTTGACAAAAGCCGTGCAGGCGTACGGATATTTGCAGGTGCCGATTTACCAGCGCGTCAACGGCTTGCAGCTTGAGCCGCGTTACACCGTATCGGTCGGCTTGCGCTGGATGATGTAGCTGGGCGCGCCGCGCCCGTTAGTGCGGTTACGACTACCCGTCTGTGGAAAACAGATGGGTAGTAGGGGATATATCCTTGTTGCGCTGCGCACTACTGCGGCACCACTGCATCCGCCAGCGCGATCCGCTTCATCAGCCGCCGCTGCGAAGCATCGAAATCCTTGCGCGCATGGGTGGAGCAGCGGTTGTCCCACATCAGGATGTCGCCGACCTGCCAATGGTGCTCATAGATGAAGCGCGGTTGCTCGCAATGGTCGCTGATCAGGGTCAGCAGTTCGCGGCTTTCGCCTTCGGGCATGCCGATGACCTGGTCGGTCATCAGGCGCGATACGAACAGCGATTTGCGGCCGGTCTCGGGGATGGTGCGCACTACCGGGTGAATGGCGCTCTGTGCCTCTTCATCGATCTTCTTGGCTGCCGCGCTGGTGGCGCCGTAGTCGTAGGTGTTGAGCGCCTTGCGGCCGTCGACCTTTTCCTTGATGGTCTCGGGCAGGGTTTCGTAAGCCGTATACATATTGGCAAAGCAGGTTTCGCCGCCCCGGTCGGGGATTTCGATCGCGTGCAATGCCGTGGCACGCGTCGGCTTTTTCTGGTGCACGCGGTCGAAATGGAATGACAGTTCACCATCCGGCAGCGAGCCCACCAGCTGGCCGTTTTCGCGGATGTTGGAAATGATCATCACCTCCTGACGCGTCGACAGCGGGCTCAGCTTGCGCGCGTTTTCAATCGTTCCCATGCGCGACATGAAATCGACGAACTCGTCATCGGACAGCACCGTTGGGCAGCGGATCAGCATCACCAGATGTTGGTACCAGGCTTGGTTGAAAGCGTCGCGATCGGCATCGCTGAAATTGCGCGGGTCGAAGCCGACGGCCTCGGCGCCGATCACCGGGCTCAGGGGACGGAAGGTTAATGCCATGGTGTTCTCCTTGCTTTGTTTTTTAGACGGCTTAACGCCGACCGCAATAAAAGAGATGCCATCAAAACTCCAGGGCTGTCATCGCGGATTTAGTCCGCGATCCAATTTTTGTGGCGACGCAGTAGTGACGAAATTGGGCCCCGGACTGAATCCGGGGCGACAATTCAAGTTTGCAATCCATCGACTTGATTAACGCCCTTGCACAAAACCCTCAATACGCCACATTGATATTCTTGATCTGCGTATAACTCATCAACTCGCCGATCGAATGCTCGCGCCCGATGCCGCTGTCCTTGTAGCCGCCGAAGGGCGCGCCCTTGAAGCGTTTGCCGCCGTGGCCGTTGATCCACACATAGCCTGCTTCCACCGCGTCGGCCATGCGCATGGCGGTGCCGATATCATTGGTCCAGATATTGGCGCAGAGGCCGAACTCGACGTCGTTGACCTCGCGCAGCATGGCGGCTTCATCGTCCCAGCTCAGCACGCCCATCACCGGGCCGAAGATTTCTTCCTGCTCGATTTTCATGCCGTGCTTCACGCCGTCGAAAATCGTGGCATCGACGAAGTAACCTTTTTTCAGTTGCTCGCCGGGCGCATGGCCGCCGCCGTAAACGAGTTTGGCGCCTTCCTTTTTGCCGGACTCGATATAGGCCATCACGCGGTTGTAGTGCTCGCGGGTGATGACGGGGCCCATTTGCGTGGTTTCGAGTTCGGGCAGGCCGATGCGGATTTTTTTCACGCGCTCAATCACGGCGGCCATGAACTGGTCGTGAATCTTCTTGTGCACGAACACCCGCGAGTTGGAGCCGCAGGATTGGCCCTGCGAGACCGTGAAGTTCATGCCGGCGACGGCTGCCGCGGCGGCTTTGTCGATATCCACATCCGGATAAATGATCAACGGATTCTTGCCGCCCAGCTCCAGGCTCACGTTCTTGATGCCGGCGCTGGCCATGATGGCCTTGCCGGTTTCCACGCTTCCCGTGAAAGCGATGCGCCGCACATCCTTATGGCGTGTCAGCGGCGCGCCGCAGTTGGGGCCGTCGCCGGTGACGATGTTCACCACACCGGGCGGGAAGTGTTCCTGGATCAGCTTGCCCATCAGCAGCGCGGACAAGGGCGTCTGCTCGGCCGGTTTCAGGATCACGGTATTGCCGGCCACCAGTCCTGGCGCAATCTTGCCGGCGGCAAACGAAATCGGATGATTGAAGGGAATGATGCGCGCCACCACGCCATAAGGTTCGGGGCGGGTGTAATCGAGGCCGCCGCCGGGCGTGGGAATGGTCTCGCCTTTCATTTCCATGCCGAGGCCGCCGAAGAAATCGTGCAGCGAGGCGCCTTTTTTGGCGTCGTCGATCATCGGCAAAAACGCATTGCCGCTGTCGAGCGCATCGAGCATGCCGAACTCGCGCGCCATGCCGCGCACCGCGCCGGCGAAGGCCTTGCAATGCTTGACGCGCTCATCGACATGCATCCTGCTCCACGCCGGGAACGCGGCCTTGCCGGCCTCCACCGCGAGCTGGATGTCTTGCGCATTGCCGTCCGGCACTGCGGCCAGGGGCTCGTCATAGGCGGGGTTGAGCGTGGTGTAGCGCTTGCCCGAGCGGCTCTCCACCCATTTGCCGCCGATCATCATTTTCCAGCCCTGCGTTTCCTGCTCGGCCATTTGCAGGACTTGCGCGCCGAAAGCGTCTGCGAGATTCATGTCGATTCCTTTGAAAGTGTTCGGCTCAATGCGCTCAATGCATGCAGGAGCCACCGTCGACCACCAGGGTCTGACCGGTGATGAAGTCGCTGTCGGCGGAGGCAAAGAACACCACCGCGCCGGTCAAATCTTCCGGCGTCTGCACGCGCTTCAGCGCGCGCGCATTGGCGGCAGCGGCGCGCATTTTCAGCACATCGTCGTCGGGATTTTCTTCCGACAGGGTGCTGCCGGGCGCCACGCAATTGACGCAGATGCCGTCCTTGCCAACTTCATTGGCGAGCGTCTTGGTGAAGCCGAGAATGCCGGCTTTCGAGGTCACGTAATGGATGCGGCTGGGCGAGCCTTTCAGCGCGGTGCCGGAGCTGACATTGATAATCTTGCCGTAACCCTGCGCGCGCATCTGCGGCACCACCGCGCGGCTGGCCAGCCAGGTGCCTTTGACGTTCACGCTCATCATGCGGTCCCATTCGTCGACTGTGATCTGGTCGAAGGGCGAGCGCGACATCGGCACCGTGGCGAAGATGGCGGCATTGTTGACCAGCACATCGATGCGGCCGAATTTGGCGATGGCCTGCGCGGCCATATTGTTGACGCTGGCTTCATTGGCGACATCGGTTTGTACGGCGATGGCATGTTTGCCCGCTGCCGTTAATTCCGCCGCCAGCGCTTCGCCGGCCTTGCCGTCGAGTTCGGCGATCACGATCTTCGCGCCTTCAGTCGCGAGACGTTGTGCATAGGCCTTACCGATGCCATGTCCACCGCCCGTAATGATTGCCACACGTCCATCCAGTCTGCCTGCCATTGCGGATCCTCGTTGATGGTTATGGGTGTTGCTAATTTACGTAATTTTTACGATGCTGTAGCCCGGATGCAGCACAGCGAAATCCGGGGTCGCGCGCAATTTGAGGTGCCCCCCTCGATTGCGCTGCGCCACATCGAGGCTACGGTGTTGCGACTGCGTTATTGAATTTAGAACTCCAGCATTGGCGCGGTGTTTGGAGCATTTTTGCCCCGAAAGGCGCGCCGAATGGCGTTCTACGGTTTTGAAAACTGGCATAACTTGAACAACTAAAAAAGAGGCTATGTCGCCCCGGATTTAGTCCGGGGCCCAATTTTGCTCGCACTCGCGTGGTACCGAAATTGGATCCCGGACTAAATCCCGGATGACAACTCGAGGATCTGCGCTACCGCTACGTTGCAAAGGATGCGGCACCTGCCTCAAACCGCCAGCAAAAACGGCTTCTCCCCCTTCACCGTCACGCGGCGCAATTTGCGCAAATGCCGGTCGTCGAAATCGCGGCGCGCGTGCAGGGTGCAGCGGTTGTCCCAGATCAGCACATCGCCCACCTGCCAGCGATGCTCATACTGGAATTCGGGATTCTCCTGATGATCGAATACCCGTTTCAGCAGCGCATCGCTGTCGGCGCGCGGCATATCGACGATGTATTCGGTCATCAAGCGGTTCACATAGAGCGAGCGACGGCCGGTGGCCGGATGAGTGCGGAACACCGGATGCGCGAAGGAGCGGGCGGTGATCGAGGAACCGGTCTCGATGCGCGCTTTTACATTGCTGGCGCCATAGCCGGGTTCATAGCTGTTCATGGCCGCCTTGCCATCGAGTTGCGATTTCAAGTCCGCGGGCAGGGCGTCGTAGGCCGCGTACATGCTGGCGAAAATGGTTTCGCCGCCTGCGGGCGGAATCGCCAGCGCATGCAGCAGGGCGGCATTGCAGGGCTGCTCGAGATAGCACATGTCCGAATGGAAAAACATTTCGCCATCGGGCAGGGCGCCGACGTACTTGCCGTCTTTCTTCTCGTTGGTGATGTACATGATCGCGGGATGCGTCGTGCCCTCGAAATGCTTGAGGGTGTGCGCCAGCTGGCCGAAGCGCTCGGCGAAGACGACCTGCTGCATATCGTCGAGCTGCTGGCCGCGAAACAGCAGCACGCCGTGGTCGTGCCAGACCTCCTCGATGGCGGCGAAGGTGGCGCTGTCGATAAAGCCGGACAAATTGAGGCCGGTGATCTCCGCGCCGATATGCGGCGCCAGTTTACGCACCTCGAAGTGCGCATCGATGCGTTCCTGGCCGTCGAGCGCGGCCTGCCTGGGCAAGGTATCCGTGATGTCCTCCGTGGCTTATTTATTTATCGCGCGTTGCGCGGTAATTTTTTATGTTGTGCTGCATCCTAGTCCGCGCCGGCGATTCGCGTCAATCATGGATTCCGGCAGGCGGAACCATTGCTCATATATCGGAAATGCCGACCTGAATTTTCAGCGGCTTCTTGCCGCGCCCGCCTGTTTCCGGGGCGTCGCGCGGGGCGGCGTTTCATAGCGGCCGGGCGTTGTTTTTCGCATGCGCAAATGCCCACGTTCCGTTATGCAGCACATCTACCCGGAGCGCGGAATTTGGATTAACTTAGACGCTGCAAAAAAAGCAAAAAAAGTTTCACCGTTTGCCCGCCATTGATCGTTTTCGGAGCGACGGCGCGGCATCGCTCACGCGGTTGGCGATGCCGCTTCCACGCTGTTTTTTTATGCTGTTTCCTACTTCAGGTTGGTCATGATGGTTTTGCGCAAATTATTGTTCATTTCATTCTCTGTTCTCGCTATCGCCCATTCCCCCGCTGCCCTCGCGCAGTCCAAGGATGGCTATCCCAACAAACCGATCAAGTTCATCGTCACTTACCCGCCCGGCGGCGGCAACGACATCATCGCGCGCCTGCTGGCGCAGAAGATGACCGAATCGATGGGGCAACCGGTGCTGGTCGACAACCGCGCCGGCGCCGGCGGCACCATCGGCGCGGCGGCCGCGGCGAAATCGCCGGCCGACGGTTACACCATCGTGCTGGTGTCGCCGCCGTTCGTGATGGCGCCCTCGCTGTATACCAACCTGCCCTACGACACCGCCAAGGACCTGGTGCCGGTGACAGTGATCGGCGCGACGCCTAATGTGCTGGTGGTGCATCCCTCGCTGCCGGTGAAATCGGTGGCGGAGCTGATCGCGTATGCGCGCGCCAACCCCACCGCCGTCAGCGCCGCCACCTTGGGCAGCGCGACCACCCAGCATCTGGCCGGCGCCATGTTCAACTACCAGGCCAAGACCGATGTGCTGCTGGTGCCCTACAAAGGCAGCGCGCCGGGCATGAATGATCTGCTGGCCGGGCAGGTGCAGATGATGTTCAACGCCATGCCGTCCACCCTGGGCAACATCAAGAACGGCCAGTTGCGCGCACTCGGTGTTACCAGCCTGAAGCGCTCACCGCAGGCGCCGGAAATCCCGACCGTCGCCGAAACCCTGCCGGGCTTCGAGGTCTCGACCTGGTATGGCGTGCTGGCGCCGCTGGGCACGCCGGACGCCATCATCCAGAAGCTGAACTACGAAATCATCAAGGCCGCGCAGGCGCCCGACATCCGCAAAAAACTGGAAGCGCAGGGCGTCGATCTGCAACTGTCCACGCCGCAAGCGTTTGGCGCGCTGCTGAAATCGGAAACGGCCAAATGGGCCGAGGTGATCCGTGTGACGGGCGTGAAGGCCGATTAGTTTTTCTAGCAGCTCATTTGGCAACTCATTTTCAACTAAACCAGCAGTCCGGATAAAGCGACGGTACACACGACATATTGGAACCTCTAAAAACCGTCATTCCAGCGCAGGCTGGAATCCAGTACTTCGTATTCTCAAAACCTACGATGGACTGGGTCCCAGCCTGCGCTGGGACGACGAATATTTGAGGTTTCGATCGGTCCCGAATGTGCCGCGAGGAGAGAGCGATGGACAAGCACGCAGGCGACAAGAACCAAGGCGAAGCAACCGAGCAGGGCAGCGAAGAACCAAACAGCAATCTCGATCGACGCAACTTCCTGAAAACCGCAGCCGCTGCCGGCGCGGCCGCAGTCACCGCGGCGAGCCAGGTCGCTGCTTCTCCCAACACGGCTGCCGAACCCGCCGCCAACTCCGGCGATGAATCCACCGCCAAAAAGCCAAAAGAAAAAAAGCCCCTCGGCGAGCACACCATCCCGCGCCCCGGCTCCGACTTCATGGTCGATGTGATCAAGACGCTGAACCTCGATTACGTCGCCTGCAATCCCGGCTCCAGCTTCCGCAGCCTGCATGAATCCACCGTCAATTACGGCGGCAACAAGAAGCCCGAGCTGATCACCTGCATGCATGAGGAATCCTCGGTGGCGCTGGCGCATGGTTACGCCAAGGCGGCGGGCAAGCCGATGGCGGTGTATGCGCACGGCACCGTCGGTTTACAGCATGCCTCGATGGCGATCTACAACGCCTGGTGCGATCGCGTGCCGATCGTGATGTATGCCGGCAACGGCGTCGATGCCAACAAGCGCCGCCCCGGCACCGAATGGTCGCACTCGGTGCAGGATGCCGCCGCCCTGGTGCGCGATTTTGTGAAGTGGGACGATATGCCCGGCTCGCTGCAGCACTTTGCCGAATCCGCGGTGCGCGCCTACAAGCTCGCCACCACCTCGCCGATGGAGCCGACCCTGATTGTCGCCGATATGGAGTTGCAGGAAAGCTCCATCGAGGACGAAGCCGCGCTACGCATTCCCAAGCTCGTGCCGACGATTCCCGCGCAGGGCGATGCCGGCGCGCTGGCCGAAGCCGCCAAATTATTGGTCAACGCCAAATCGCCGGTGATCCTCGCCGACCGCGCCGCGCGCACCCAGAACGGCATCAAGCGACTCGTCGAACTGGCGGAAGCTTTGAATGTGCCGGTGGTCGATCTCGGCGGCCGCATGAATTTCCCCAGCCGCCATTATCTATGCCACACGGACGCAAGACGCTCGCTGGTGCGCGAGGCCGATGTAGTGCTGATGCTCGAAGTCTATGACCCCTGGGGCCAGTTCAACAGCGTCGGCGATCCGCACCATGAATATCGGCGTCTGGCCAAGCCGGATGTGAAGATCATCAGCATCTCGATGAGCGATGTCTATATCCGTTCCAACTACCAGGATTTCCAGCGCTTCATGCCGGTCGATTTGCCGATCGTCGGCGATGTCGAAGCCACGCTGCCGCTGCTGACCGAAGCGGTGAAGCGCGCCATCACGCCGGCAATCAAATCGGCGGTCGATGCGCGCGCGCCCAAGCATCGCGAGACGCAAGCAAAATTTATCGCCACCGCAAAAGAAGAAGCCGCCATCGGCTGGGACCTGAGCCCCATCACCACCGCGCGCATGGCGATGGAAGTATGGAATGTGATCAAGGACGAGAACTGGTCGCTGGCCGTCAGCGACCGGATTGCCTGGGCGCGCCGCCTGTGGCCGACCACCGAGCATTATCAGATGCTGGGCGGCTCCGGCGGGCAGGGCGTCGGCTACGGCGCACCGGCGGCAGTGGGCGCCGCACTCGCCAACCGCGACCGCGGCCGCTTCACCGTCACCTTCCAGCCCGACGGCGATCTGATGTACGCCCCCGGCGTGCTGTGGACCGCCGCGCATCACAAGATCCCGATCCTGTTCGTGATGCACAACAACCGCGCCTACCACCAGGAAGTGATGCACCTGCAACGCATGGCCGCCATCCACGACCGCCGTCCCGACCAGGCCTGGATCGGCAATGCCATCAGCAATCCGGACATCGACTACGCCAAACTCGCGCAGGCGCATGGGGTGTGGGGCGAGGGGCCGATTACGGAGTCGTCGAAACTGGCGGCGGCCTTGAAGCGGGCGGTGGCGGTGGTGAAGAGTGGGCAGCCGGCGTTGCTGGATGTGGTTTGTCAGGCGAGGTAGTGAATCGCCACCAGTTTTCTAGACAACCCCGAGCTGCTTAAAGTACTGCCGTTCAAATTCTACCGGCGCCAGGTGTTGCAACTGCTCGACGCCTTCATCGAGAAGGGGCAGCTAAAAAAGAAGGTGCAACGAGCGGTGCAGCGCTGACCGCCGCTGGCCGCGCAACGCGACGAGCTCAATAAAAACAACGCCCGCGACAGCGGGCGTTGGGGTTGGGCTTCTCTCTTTAAAGACAGATCACGGCGGGAACTTAATGCGAGCCCTTAGAGCTATAAATTATTGCGTAAAGGAAAGAAAAAAATATAGGCCAATGCTAAGTTACCGAGCAAAGCAACACAACAAGCAAAGCTCAAGGGGAAATCATGCAGTTTCAGAAATCGAAATGTCCATAAAAATTTTTGTAACTCCCAAGCGCTACCCCCAACGTTTGATCCTCCAATTTTCGGCGAACCTAATTGAACATAAAGATCAGGATGCCGTTTTTTCAACCGAGAGATGATCCAAATTCCCGCAATAGAAGTAACGAAAACACTGAATACAAAACACACGAAAGAAAGGTGCGTGAAAATATCCTCAATTACCATTTGATCGTTCCACCGGTAGTTACATTCGCAGAAGGTGTCCCAACAACTAGAGCGGGGCCAGTGGAAAATGAGCTTCCGTTTTGGAAATAATTTTGCGTTAGCGTCACGCCAGCACCAGTATTCCCAGGGAGGGGAGTACTAAAATTCATCTTCAATGTGGGCCCGGATGTTTCTCCCCAAGACTTTCCAAACTGGTCAGATATGCGCACGCTCACATTACCCCCTGTACCTATTCCCGCTCCTAGATAGCATGACCCTCCGCTTGGGCCTGACTTAGCAGAAAAATTGACGATGACGGGTACGGCAATGACACCGACCCTCACATATCCGACTGGAATATTGGCAGAGACATTAAAATCACCGAGGCCCACGGTATTTAATAATTGGGTAAAAGGCGACGGCGAGGGTGATGGTGGGGCATACGAATAAGGGATGTTGAGATTAGGCACCGGGAAGCCTGGAAACCCCGCTTCTAAGCCAAACGGGTCCGAGAACTTCAACGGACTTCCGTCTACATACGCGTAAGTATTTATCCCGCCGCGCAGCCCGATCGGATCGCTCTGGATATAGCGCCCCGACAGTAGGTCGAGATCGCGGTGGGTGTTTTGCAGCGTGCCGGTCTCGGCATCGAAGTACGTCATGCCGCCGAAGCGCAGGTTATATCTGAAGGTCGTGCTGGTCGAGTTGGGGTCCTCGTTGGGCGCACTGCTCCCGAACGGATCATCATTCTTCCACTCCCACACCTTGGCGTTGTCGCTCGCCCGGGTGATCGCCCTCGGGGTGCCCAGATGATCGGGATTTATTTGGCCCCATTTGTCTTATTTATCTCAACCCATTTGTTTTTCTTTTCTTGCTTTGAAAAAACCTCCAACAAAAAAACCAAATAAAGCAAAAAATAGAACTATTGGCGAAAGCACAACACCAGCAATCAGGAAACGACCTCTAATAACATCACGAGTAGTCACATCTAAATGGGCGATCCATAAGATCTCCCCGTAGCCGCATAATCCGCGTAGCACAACGTACTCGAGCCAAAAGGTAAGTAATGCCAGCAATAGCGCGACCGAAACCCTGACTTCGTTTGAACGTTTGACAACAAAGCCGATTGCAATAAATGCAAATGCCCTAGCCATCCACAACATTAACCCAGTCGCGGAACTTACGCCCGGCGGATCAAGAACTATCCCAGCAACTAACGAAAAAACGAGCAGTGCAATTGAAGGAACTAAAACACTACCTCGAAAATTTGATTGCTTCATATTATCGACACCAAAAAAAATGGCCCAATTTAAGAGAACTCTTCAATACATTATTTTGTCCCGAGCCAGCTTGGTAAGCTGGATTTGGCATCGGTTTTAGTATCACAAGTTACTTGATCACAGGGTTTACAAAATCGTTTCGCACACTGATCGGAAAGTAAATTTGTCAGAGACATCATGGTAGAAACTCCCCCATACTTTGGTTTAAGGAAACTTGAGGCGACTTTGACTTCGCATTCCGTCAACTTTGATTGATCGCAACATAGTCCGCTTGGCGGGACATAGCCTGGGTTACATTGGTTGCCGCCATATAGTAGGCAATTCATGTCGCCTGGTGCGCATTCGCCACAAATCTTGTCCCCCCCTGTAGGCTTCAAGTCCTGCATTTTCTTATCGACATTTCTGCCAAATTCATACCAAGCGTTCCAGAGAGCTGTAAAAGCATCAGGCTTATTAACACCAGGTACCCCAACTTTTCCCGGATATCCAGGCCCATTTAAGCCTCCTGCGCCTTGGCCCATCAGCCCAAAATTGTCGACGAGGCTCAGGGGATTCCCAGCTACATACGCATAAGTATTGATCCCACCGCCCAACCCGATCGGATCGCTCTGGATATAGCGCCCCGACAGCAGATCGAGATCGCGGTGGGTGTTTTGCAGCGTGCCGGTCTCGGCGTCGAAGTACGTCATGCCACCGAAGCGCAGGTTGTACCTGAAGCTGGTGCCGGTCGAGTCGGGGTCCTCATTCACCGGATTGTTCCCGAACGGATCGTCGTTCCTCCACTCCCACACCTTCGCGTTGTCGCTTGCCCGGGTGATCGCCCTCGGCGTGCCCAGGTGGTCGGGATGCACATAGAACACCTGAATGGGCGGCGCATTCACTGTGAACGATTGGCTGACCTGCGGCGCCGCGTTGTAATTGGCGTTGCCGGCCTGATCCGCCGCAATGGTGCAGGCACCTGCCGTCAGCAGGGTCGCCGTGGCGCCGGAGACGGTACAGACCGTGCCCGTGGTCGAGCTGAAGGTGACCGTGAGTCCGGATGAGGCCGTGGCGCTGAGCGCGAACGGCGCATCGCCAACCGTCCTGGTGGCGAGCGCGCCGAAGGCGATGGTCTGATTGGCCTTGTTGATGGCGACGCCGGCCGTGACCTGGGCGGCGGCGGCGTAGTTGGCGTTGCCGGTCTGGTTGGCCGTCAGGGTACAGCTGCCGACCGCAACGATGGTGGCGGTCGCGCCCGATACCGTGCAGATGGCCGGGGTGGTCGAGGCGAAGGTTACGGCATTGCCGGAGGCGCCGCCGGTGGCGGTCAGGGCAAAGGTGCCGCCGGGGGCGTAGGCGATCGGCGTGGCCGGGGCGAAGCCGGCGATGGTCTGCGTGCCCTGCCCGACCGTGAACGATTGCGGGAATTGCGGTGCGGCATTGTAGTTGGCGTTGCCGGCCTGGTCCGCTGCGATGGTACAAGTACCGGTGGCGGCGATGGTGACCGTCGAACCCGATACCGTACACACGGACGGCGTGGTCGAACTAAACGTGACTGCAAGCCCCGAGGTGGCGGATGCACTGACCGCAAACGGTGCGTCGCCGTAGTTCCTGGTGGCGAGGGCACCGAAGCTGATGGTCTGGCCGGCCTTGTTGATCACGACATTGGCGGTCACCTGCGCGGCCGCACTGTAGCTGGCGTTACCCGCCTGGTTGGCGGTCAGGGTGCAGGTGCCGACCGCGACGATCGTTGCCGTGGTTCCCGATACGGTGCAGACACTTGTCGTGGTCGAGGCGAAGGTCACCGGATTGCCGGAGCCGCCACCCGTGGCGGTGAGAGCAAAGGTGCCGCCGGGGCTGTAGCTGATCGGGGTCGCGGGTGCAAAGCCGGTGATGGTCTGGGGGGTTATCGGCGAGGCCACCGAGAAGGCCACCGTGCCATTGGTCTGATCGACCGTGCAGCCGGCGCCGAGCACGCCGCCGATCTTGGGCACGACGACGACCGAGTAGTTTGCGCTACCCAAATTGGCGAACGAGACGGAATAGACCGTGGTCCCCAACGAGCCGGTCTGGGTTGACGAGCCGTTGGTGTAGAGCGTCCAGTTCGCCCCGAAGTAGCCCCGGGTACCGGATTCGGTGAATGTCACCGTGATCGGCGTGGTGCCGGACGCGAAGGCCGTGTTGCTCGCCGGCGAGCTGATGGTGATGATCTGGGTCGTGGGCGGGTCGGTATCAGCGCATGGCGGCGGTACCGCATAGGCGGTCGACTGCACCAGTAACAATACCGGCAGCAGGATCGGCAGGGCAAGGGCGGCAAGCGCCGCGCGCAGGACTTTCTTCATGGCGGGCTTCATTTGATCACCGCCACCGGCAGGTCGTTGAGCCAGATGTGTTCCCGTATTCGCGTGCCATCGGATAGATACTCCCCGATCAGCTTGCCCTGCTCGTCGTAGACGAAGCGGGTGATGGTTCCATTCACCGTCTTCGTCAC
>Ga0209131_1000251_pt1 | contig 38896 bp, 44 predicted proteins | sample GraSoi_2013_40cm_FD_185826 | JGI IMG/M metagenome (GOLD analysis project Ga0209131, IMG submission 185826) | Grasslands soil microbial communities from the Angelo Coastal Reserve, California, USA - Sample 9_17_2013_40cm (SPAdes) (version 2) | ecosystem: Environmental > Terrestrial > Soil >...
CTTCAGGATTCATCAGAATTGCCCGATTATAAGCTTCTTCGAGAGACAGCGCTACTTTTCTTTTCGCTGAAACTTCGATCAAATCCGCAATATCGTCCCGTACCATATCGAAATGTGGATACTTAGGATTTTGAGCCATAGCCTCCACGGTACGAACTTGCTCTTGGAAATCTCGTTGAGCCGCGGCCTGTTGAACTGCCGTTTGTTGCTCAATAAATTGATTAAACGGCCTCAAGCGCTCTTGAACAATACGATCTACAATTGTTTCAGGCTTAGTATCTTGAACATCTTCTCCAGCTAAGGCCGAATCAAGGTCAGCAATGCCTACTCCATAGTCCTTAACTAATTGAGCCATTTGCTTAGCCTTCTGGGCTGGGGTACCCATAGCTAATACATGGTCAATTTGCATAAGGCCCCGAAGGGCCTGTACAGGGGAAACATTTAAAGCTTGGTACCGGGGAGCAAACGGAGCTACCGCTTGATGAAATTCGTTAGTGAACCGCCTAGCTTGAGCGGTATCCCCCATAGTCTTTTCAATCTCTCGCTCACGACGACGAATTTCCTGACGAATTTCAGGATCAACCTTGTCCCACTTAGCTTTAGCAGGGACTTTCCAAGACTGAGGAGCTTTGTCCTCGCTGGGCGGCGGGGGAGCTACTGGCGGACCCGCTTCCGGTTGCCTACCTTCAAGCGGTTTCTGTGACTTTTCGGAACCGCCCTCGGACGTAGGGTCAGATTTTTTAGCGAGCTCTTCTAATTCTTCATCCGGCGAGGCTGGAGCCTCGGCAGGGGGAGGAGCTGGGGGAACTGAGGGAGCTGGCGAAGAAGCAGGCGCGGAAACAGGTTCCGGTTGCTTGGCTTCCTCGGCCGCCACTGCAGCTTCGATGGTGGAGCGAAGATCGTCAGACATTACATATATCCTTTACGGTGAACGGTTTCTATGATTTTCTCCCTGATAGCTTCTCTGTCTGGTTTATACTCCTTGTTAAATGTTTCGTAGGGGAGACCCACTAATTCTTCATTATTAATGACGTTATGGCGTAAGTTGTGTTCGCGTAACCCAGTTCTACCACTATAGCGCTTACCATCAATGGGAGAGATAAAATCAGGTAAGTCGCCATTGACCAATCGTCTTTGCGATTCATAGCTAGTTCCCTTTTCTATAACTGTCCCATCAGCTTTATAAATCCAAGATTTTTTCATGGTAAATTATTTGCTATTTGTTTCAAACGAAATTTAATGAGAGTAGTCAAGGTTAACTTCCATAGCCATTCTGGGTGATTACGAGGGGGCATTTTATCCCTAACCCAGATTACATCTGCAGCGGTAACTTCATAAAGTTGTAACTTAAGCTTCTCGGCTACAGTAAGTAAAATTTGTACTTTAGCCAAAGACTCTCTGGCTGCTTGTCTCATAACTAATCTACGTGCGGAGTCCGGGGGGTCGTCCCAAGCTGTAGCGTCGATGAAACTATCGCATTGATTATCGTCAAAATTAAAAGCCATAATGTTAAGGGGTGAAAGCTGAAGACGGAGCAGTTATCGGATAACTACCATATACCGCTCCCCCTGTTTTTAAACCTGCTTCGTCCCAATACATTTCTGTTTCATTACCCAAGAAAATAGTGTAATCTATAAATGGGCATGCTCCAAAGGAGAATCGTCCACTAGGAGTATCTGTATACGCAACTGATCCAACCGTAATCATAGTCGTATTGCCCGCACAAAGATTTACTGTACCGCTAACTCGTTCCAAGATAACCCAACCGCCACTATCTATACCATTAGAATTGATATTACCCCTAATGAGGTCAGCGGCACCCCCAGAAGTTGATCTGGTAAACCAAATATCGCCACTACCTCCTGCCCAAGTTGGTTCATAGAATATATGCCAAGAATTTGCCGTATACAATATACCATGAGAGAATAGACAACAATTGCTACCTCCACTTGTAATTGATATAGGTTTCAACCAAAATATAAAAGTGAAATCTCCACTAATTGTAAGCGTAGTTGAAGTAGATTCAACTCTATTAGCCTCGGCAGCTGCTGTATTTTGATAAACGGCAGAAGCTCCAAATTTCTTAGTGGTAGTTTGTTGAGCGGCAGTACCGTTACAAACAAAAGCAGGTCCGCCACCTACTGAATTAGTAATAATTGTACTAGCTGCTCCATTATCTGCATGAAGAGCAAATTGATTGTAAGTAGCTCCTCCACCGCCCCCCGCGATGGCCATAGTCAACATTACCGCTTGAACGATCTCCGGACGTTCTATTTGTTTGGGGAGCCAAATATCCCCCCTATTCGGAACCCAAATTTTACTCACGTTAAACCAGTTCCGTTAATTTGCCATTCAGTCGAAGTCACCTTAATTGCAGTAGCTATACCATTAGCCGCTAGGGTTCTAGAACCTGTAGTTCCCGCTCCAGCAAGTCGCATAGTATCCGTAGTAATTGCGATTGTAACAACTCCTGCTGCGTTCTGATTAACAAAGGTGAGCGTAGTACCGATTGCGTAAGCAACTGAAGAATTAGCGGGTATGGTAAAAGTTCGGGCAGTAGTATCCGCTGAAGGATGGAAAATGTGTTTTCCGGCATCGCTAGCTACCAAAGTATACGCTGCAGATTGACTATTCTGCGGTATTTGGGTAACAGCGGTACTGGCACTAGTAGAAAGGCTGGTAAGAGAACTATTAGTTGTAGATAGGCCAGTACTAAGACTAGTGATCGAACTAGTGGCAGTACTAAGTCCAGTACTTGTAGAAGTTGAAAGACTGGTAAGAGAACTATTAGTTGTACTAAGACCAGTAGAAAGACTGGTAATTTGACTAGTATGAGTCGATAGTCCGGTAGAACAACTAGTAGAGAGACTGGTTAGATTACTATTGGTAGTGCTAAGTCCTGTACTAAGTGAGCTAATGCCCGTACTAGCACTAGTAGAGAGAGAAGTAATTGAACTACTAGCTGTAGAAATAGATGTAGATAACGCGGAAGCACTAATACCAGAATCTTTACCTAGTTTACCAGTAGTATTAGCAAATGTTACAATATTGTCTAGAACGGACGACGCCGGCCCAACAAAATCCCCAGAACCAGAAGGAGTAGTCCAAACGAGAGCACCGCCCGAAATCCCTAAGAATTGACCGTTGGAGCCTACTCCCAAACGTCCAGGAGCGCCCGAAGTTCCGCCAACAATAATATCTTGACTAGTCGTCATCGGATTCGTGAGAGCCGATGAGGTCTGCCAGCTGGGAAGTCCCCCAGATACCGTCAATATTTGATTAGAGGAACCAATAGCAAGACGGGAAAGAGTTACGCCACTACTAGAATAAAGGATGTCTCCCGTAGTGGTTACTACGCTAGAATGTACGTGATCTCCTCGGGCATAGCGAAGGCTGGTCCCTACTGCCGCGGTACCAAGATTAGCTGGGGTCGCCGATGCCGCCTGACTAACGACAAAGGCCGTGGTCGCCACTTGTCCGGTATTGGTATCAACGGCGGCGGTGGGGGATGTGGGGACTCCGGTAAGGGCCGGGGACGCCAAGGGTGCTCGGGTGGAGTCGGTGTTGTGGACATGGTCCCCTCTGGCGTATTTGAGCGATGAACCAGAACTAGCTGTACCGTCATTTTGAGGAGTCGCAGATGAAGCTTGGCCTATTACGTAGGCTGTAGTAGCTAATTGAGTAGTATTGGTATCCGCTGCTGCCGTAGGGGCCGCAGGAACCCCTGTAAACGTCGGGGAAGCAATAGGGGCCAATAGCCCCAAAGCCGTGTTTAAGTCTGTTTGCGCAGACAACGTACCTGTGATATTACCCCAAGGGATGGAACTGACGATAGGGGCGGCCCACGTACCGTCGGCGCGGAGGAAGTTGGTAGTACCCCCTGGATAACTAAGGGCAGCAACGGTGCCCAAAGTAGGCTTGCCAGTAAGGTCATTGTAAGCCCCGGAGAACCCAACGGCGCTGATAGCGCTGGAGTTAGCTTTGAGATTAATGGCATTTTGAAGGTCCGTCTGGTTACTGAGGGTACCCGTGATACCGCCCCAAACCGATCCACCTCCCCCACCTGGGGGAAGAGCCCACACTCCATCATGTCGTAGATACTTAAGCTGATCTGCTGGGTCTACAGTAAAGACAAAGTCGTTACCGGCGCCCGCTACTGACGGGCGGTCAGGGTTATCTGACGGCGGGGGAACAATGGTAGAGGTAACCATTACTCACCCTTCTTAGGTTGGGTCTTAGCTTTGAGAGCGGCGGCCTTCTTGTCTAGATCGAGCTTTTGTTCCCCTTGTACTTTAGATTGTTGAAGCTGTTGCTCTCCTTGACGCGATTGAAGCTCTAGCTCCATTTGGCTTTGTTCTCTAGCAAGCTGGGCATTCTGAGCATGTTCCTCTTGTTTAGCTTGGATATCTTGTTGCTTCCCCGCCATATCCATTTGCATCTTGGCGGTGTCTCCACTCAATTTGAGACGTATCTCTTGAGACTTCATTTGAAGCTCAAGTTGTTTGATTTGCATATCAAGAGCAGCTAATTGCTTCTTGTTTTCAAGTTCCGCTTGCTTCATTTGAAGCTCCATTTGGAACTTCTGCTGCTCAAACTGCATACCTTGTTGTTGAGCTTGCATATCAATTTGAGCCTTGGCCTTATCTCCTTCAACCTTAGCCTGTACCGCGGCCATCTTAGGATCAGGCGGCGGGGGAGCAGGTGGTTTATTCTCTAGTCCATCGAGTTGTTTATCAATCATACCCTCGATGTCCGCGGCATTATGGAACCTAGATACGCCCCATTTGAGTAGGCCCAAGACAATCGGCTTAGTTTCAGGAATCTGAGCCGTCATGGGGAGAGCATTTTGAAGATACATAGATACAGTACTGAGGAATTCAGTAGCATCCTTCTTCTCCATATCGTAATCCGCTTGGGCCATAGACCCAGCTTGTATCTTAATTCTCCATTGGAATCCCTCTTCTGACTTGAGAAGAGCTATAGCGCTGGGGATATACAGATCATTATCGGTATTGGTAATTCCTGATTTGCGAATCAAGATTTCCGGCGAGAAGTGTTTAACCTGGATCTCAGCCTTGATCCTGAGTATCTCAGAGGCGTAGGTACCCACCTCATCCTGCTGCTTCTTGATACGGATGGAGGCGAATTTCGCCTTGATCTCCTGAGCCCCCAAAGTTTCAGAAGCTTTGGAAGCCCCCCGAACGATGTCCGAAATGCCCGTGAGCTCATAGATTTGAGCCTTAATTTGATCTCTGGAGAGCATCAGCCGCTCTTGAGCCTTGACTATCTCCTCCAGGGGCATCCAAGTAACCGTCCCGGCGATCCCCCCTTGTTCCGCGAACATTGCCCAATTATCTACGGGGATCATTTGATTATCTGATCCAGCCATCATATTGGCTAGGGAACCATAATTCTTCTTGTCATAAACCCCTACAGCCTTAATAGCTTCATTGATAATGGAAATGCGATTATTAACCGTGTCTAATTCACTATATTGGTCCTGGACCATATAGTAATCTGGCCGGGGCATCAACTCATTAGTAAGGGTATTGGCAAATAGGGGGGTGGGACATGGCTCGAAGCACTCTAGATTGAGAAAATCCTCACGAGTATCCAAAATCTCTGGGCATTCTTCAGTAAACCAAATAATCTTGCGCTCTTCTCGATCCCAAATCTCATAAATCTTGCACTTCTCAATAGCCTCATGTTGTACTACGCCTTTATCATTGTCACCAATGGTAGGGGTAGGGGCAAAAGACACTAATTTAGTCTTAGCTGAGCCAAAGCGCTTCTTCATTTGCGTTTCGCTCAGGTAAACCGCCCGCGCCGTCCATCGCCTCTCCGACCAAACTCGGCATGGGGACCAAAGGAAGTCACTAAAATGAACGTAATCCACTGCTACCCGTTGATCTTTGATCCTCTTCAACGGAATAGCTTGCCCGGCCGGCTGGGGGTCACGAGTAGAGGGGTCTTGCTCCGCCGGGGGAGCAATAAACCCATCGTTACCGCCCTCCGGGCCGGGAAATTGACTGTCTGTATCATTGGTAAGGGAACCCCCTTCAGTCTCCGGTATGTCCTCGGTGTCCGTCTCCAATCGTAGCCATGCCGTACCTAGTCCAGCTACTAAGCGATCTTGTACATTTAGCTTCATCACAGTGGAGAACGTGTCCATAGGATCATTAAGATCTTGTTGAAGCATTCTCTCCATGACTAGGGCTGCTACCCTAGCGACTTGATCTCTATAGTCTGGGTATTTCCTCGATACTGAAGCCTTAGGGGGCTGGGAGTATAGGGCCGACTCCATTATCCCCACGTTTGCCCAGAAGATATTGAACTTGCGGAATTCCGAATTGATAGCATCACGCTCGTCCAGGTACCGGTCCATGGAGTCCTTGGCCCGCCGTTCAAAGTTCTTGCGGGATTTCTTCGCATAGGTAATCTCCGTTGACCACCGCTCATGCGGGGTTAAAGAATCCGGATCACGAATGGGGGCAGATACGTCCATTATTGAATCCTCGAAGCGATTCGATTGAGATGGGCTTCTCTTTCTAGGTGAAGAGTATCGAGGTTGTACCCCGGCAAATATATTTGATGGCCGGGGAGGGACTGCAAGTGCCCACGTAGGTCGTCGTCCGCCCTGGAATAGTCTTGGATGAGTACGTGCGGGCTAGCTACTACGCACATGTACCCGAACGCATCGGCAAAGTCGCTGGCCCAATCGTGTATTGGTTGTTCGGAGAATATCTGCTTCTCCTCGTCCCATTCCCTCCGATACGCCTTCAGCGCCTCTAGCAAATCGCCAGTTACAGAGAGGTCTGGAACGTCAGGGGAAGCAGGAGTACAGTCAATCGTAATAGTGGGGAAGACCTTCCGTGTCGCCGCGATCCGATCCCTGACTTTATGATTGGGGACGATCCTGGGGGAGATCCCCGCTAGAGCAAACTGCTCTAGTATTGATTTGCCTGTTTGGAGGTTCTTCGCCCTAGCATCATGGGGAAGCCATACCTCCCCCACGCCCCCGCCCTCTAGCCTCGCTGCATCGGCGAATGAGTGGAGGGAAGAGATATGGTAGTCTATGTCCTGCCCCGTAGTAGCTTCTACATTTACAATTATAATTTGGCCATGTTTGTTTACTTGCCACGCTATCCGTACCGTAGCGTCAGTAAACCCTAGGTCATATACAAAATTCGTGGGGAGCAGGGGATCATACAGAGGGGCTAGGGGATCACCTTCAAAATTGTACGCTCGTTGCTCGCTAAATAGTGTATTGACCTCGTCCGCATATATTGCCCCCTTAAGGGCGCTATCAAACGAGCACAAATACTCTTGAGCGAACTCCTCTTTGTCTAAGTCCTTCCGTAACTCAGCTAGTTCTTGATCGGGGAGGATATTGGAAGTTAGTGCTGAGAGGTTAGTTATATGATATTCGGAGGGGTTGAGCTGGGCTTTACGGAATACTTCATGGAATAGGTTCCGTCCTCTGGGGGTAGAGGCAAATACACCCCACCCCATGCGGTCAGACAGTGCGGGGCGGATAATCTGACTGAATACCGAGGGTCGAAATAACGCGTACTCATCCAACACCGCCCCGTCCAAATACATACCCCGCAGGGAATCAGGATTGTCCGCGCCGAGGCAGTAGATAACGGCATCGTTTTGTAGGGTAATCTTCAGTTCAGACTCGCTGGGGGGCTTCTGCAGGAAGGGGAGGGAATAATCCTTCAAGTATTGCCAGCTGACTCTCTTCGACTGCGTAAACGTGGGGCCAACATAGGCATATTGCGGCCGGGGGAGCAATTGCTGTCTAGCATCTAGGATTAGATCATTTACTAAAGCCACGGTTTTCCCCGCTCTCCGATGAGTATTCAGTACCGCCCACCGTTGGCTACGGTTATGGAAGGGGAGGAACTGTTCCCGCGGTGCGTAGGGGAGCACATCAATCCTTCACTTTGGCCTCTACGTCTAGTGCAACTTGAGCTAGCTCGGGATGTAGTCTATAGGCTAGCCTTTGAGCAGATACCCAAGGCATATCATCTAATCTAGCTCTGTTATTAGTGGCTAACTCCTCTGATATGGGGTTAATTGTAGTGGGGATCATTCTAGCGTACAGAGTATAGAACCTGCCTAGGTTCTTATCCGCCCATAGAGCTAATCTGGGGATGCCCCCAATAATCTCGAAAGCTCGCTGAAATGATTCCGCAGCCTTAGCCCCTTTCAGTGGTTTAGCTAACTTGGTAGAGTGTAAGCCTCTCTCTATGAGAGTGGTTAGTTCTTTGCTCACACCTTCTTCTAGACCTAGATCTTTCAGTTCGGATGCTAAGTCAGCGATTTGACTAGCTACGTCATCTTGGGGAGGATCATTCATGTTTCGGAGTATACGCGCGGTAGGGGAGCAAGTAAATATTATTTTACGTTGGTTTTATACCCTCACAATCTTTAACTATTTACTATGTAGTTGGTACTACCCATTTTTACCCTCTCATTTTTATAACCGTATCCTTCCACTATTTACTATGTAGTTGGTACTACCCATTTTTATCCCCACAATCGGCAAGTCTACCCCTATTTACTATTTAGTTGGTACTACCCATTTTTATAGATATATTTGTAAAGTCTACTCACTATTTACTATTTACTATGTAGTGCGTCATTTTTACCCTCATCTTTATCTTAGCCTTACATCCTACCCCTCCCTCATCCCGCCTCTTCACCATGTGTGTCGAAATATACGTGTGTCGTACTTTTCGTGAGAGTATCGTACGCTAGCGTACTATATCCTCCTATACCGTATCCTCCTATACCGTATCCTCCTATACGGTACGCTAGCGTACTAATACCCGGCGCCTACTCTCACCCTAGCCTCTCCACCCACCCGGCGCTAAAGTACGCTAGCGTATAGTACCGTACGCTAGCGTATCGTATACTCCTATACGATACGGTGGAGAATGAAAGTTGGCGGCCGGGGGAGAAAAAACTCCTAGCGGAGCGCGAGCGAAAAGTAAAGCTTGAAATCGTAACTAAAAAAACGTTGGATAGAGAAATAGGACTTTAGGAGGGTTTTTCTCGTATCGCTATTTATAGACGATTTTTAGGGGTCGAAAAAGTATGAAAAAAATCCTCCTAAAACTACCCTCTTCCTTATATAAGATTTTAAATTATCTATCTATAATCCTATTCTACTATTCTCCCTATAGAATCCTACTAGGAAGAACCTAGGAGCTTAGGAGCTTAGGAAGAACCTTTATAACTAAAACGATATAAGTTAATTACTTCTCTATCTAAGTAATTTAAGGGTTTCCCCTAATAAAATATCCTCCTATCCTCCTATAATAGAGGCTAGGAAGAAAAAGCTAGGACGATAAAAATATCGTCCTACGATCTACCTAGTTTTTCCGAGCTTTTTTCCTTACCCTTCTAACCCTTACTTACCTTTATAAAAACCTTAGACCTAGACCGACGCTCGGAGCGCTCTTCCCGAAGAGCTCTTTAGGCGAGGGTCTCTCCCCCGCGTAACCCTAACCCTAGGAAAATATCTATGCGTAAGTTTATCCTCTCCTTCCCCGGCGCTGCTCCGCGGGAGTTCGTCGCTAAGACGTATTCGGTCTTCCCTAAGACCGGATGGTTCGACCTCGCGCTCGGCGACGGAGGCGCGACCGTCCGCGCGACGACGACCTCCGGCCGGGGGAAATCGAAGACGAATAACTTCTACCTCCTTTTCGTAGAAGAGCTCTTCCCCCGCGGCTCCGGAAAGACCCTATTTTGGACGAGGTTATCGGCCGAGGAGTTCGCCCTAGCCCGCGACGGCCGGACGCGGCTATACGATCCGCTCGTCTCCGTCCCGGCGGGGGAGGAGGCTCCCCCGGCCGCCGAGCCCTCTCCCGGCCCCGTAGAGCCCGCTACGGCGCGTCCGGCCGGGTTCGGGGGTACGGAGACCGCCCCCGTCGGGGACGACCCCGTAGCGCTCGCGGCGCGGGCCGCGCGGGCGAACGGGAAGCGCGCTCGGCGCGTCCGGGAAGCGACGACGGTCTAAAGACCCTAGACCCTTCGGGGTCTTTACTTTATCCTCCTATCCTCCTATATAATCTAGTCTTCCCTAACCTCCCGAGAAACTACCGTGTACTTTACCGCTCCTACCTTTTCGACCCCGAACGGGATTTTCTCGAAGCCGGCGGACCTTTCCCTAGCGGAGGCGCTCGCCGAGGTCCGTCGCGTCCCCGAGCGAGCGATCTTCGACGAAGCCGGCCGGCTCGTCCGGGATACCGTCCCCGGTACGCTCCGAGTTCGGATCGAGCGCGCCTAATTAGACTCGTCGGATAAGGGCTTTAGCCCTTATCCGAATAGTTTACGCTATTCGATCCCCTAACCCCCCTAACCCCCCTAACCCTCTAGGAGAATATTATCTCTTCCCCTTATAAATTCGCCGCTCGGCGCTCGGCCGACGGCGCCGTAGAATACGGTATTTCTTCCCTCCGTTCTAGGTCGGGACCGTTCGGAGGGATTTTCTATACCCTCTCCGAATTACGGTCCTACCTCGACGAGATCGACTCCGAGAATTCCGGTCTTACCCCGGACGAAATCGAGTTAGAAAAAGTCGAGACGCTAAAGGAAATAGAGGCTCTAGAAGCCTATACTAAGGAACGCGGGGAAATTCTCGCGGTCCTAGTCTATTCGACCGTTCCCCTTTCGGATACGCGCGATCCGGCCGCTATTCTTTACGAGCTAATTAACCGTTCGGCGAACGGCCGCTAACCCGCTCCTATCGGCGCCGATCTACCCCCGATCGGCGCCGATCTTTTATTGCCCTATAGTTAGGTACTATGGTAGTTAGGTACTATGGTAGTTAGGTACTATGGTAGCTAAGTACTATGTGTGCGGCAGCGTAGCCAGCCTTTACAGGCGAATTCAAAATTTTCATTTCCTCCCCAGGATTCCCCTCAAATAAAATCGACCCTGGACCCCTCCTGTTCCACGGTATAATCTAGCTTCCCCATTAAACGAAGTTTAAATGAACAACCTGACCAAAGCCGCTCCCATGTCCTTTATGGCCGCTTGCCTCCATTATTTTGGTCAGGCCCCCGGCCAGACTAAGCTTCAATTCGCCCAAGAAGTGAAACAACTCACCGAGGAGGATCGAATGGAAATGAAAAAGGAACTTATTCAAGTTGGCTACAATGTCAACTGATACCTTATTTATTGCTTTGATCTATACTCTAATCAGCCTAGTACTGTAAAGAAACCCCCTATATGGGGGCTTTTTCTTGTCTAGAACTTGCTAACGCTAATAGCCCACTTAGCAGCTCGTTCCATTTCCTTAGTCACTTCCGGGCCGGACAGGCGCCTCATTTTGTCCCCATCTATAATCCAGGCCCATCGCTGGGTATTAGGATTGGCACCGTACTTGCGCCGTTCGTCTTTAATCCACCCTGCTTTCTTCATAACAGTAGTTACAGTTTTAGCTGCTTTCTTATCCATATCAGGGATTCCCTCTTTGCTCATCAACAAAACTATAGTCTGGTAATCTACGCATATAAATTTCTCCTCACTTTCCTGTAAGTCCTTGAGAACTATAAATGCCGCGGCTTCCATAGAATTAGATGATGCCATAATTGCCCTCTGTCGTCTTTCATTCATCGGCGGGCGCCAGGTAGCGAAGTCTATGTGCTCCCCCTCTCGCACCCAAATTGAGAAATCCTCCATTACTTCATCTATATCAATAATTCGATGAAGCTCCGACCAATCCTCCTCTGTTACAGTTAATTCATTAGAACATTCGATATACCACATTCGCCTATCCTCAAAGCCATCAGTGGGGACATCCTCTAGGGCATTACAAGTAATTATCATCCCCGCTCTATTCTCCACAGGATAACTGTCCATGCCCTTCGGCTCAATAATGATGAATTCATCCCCTAGAAAACGTTTGATAGCGTTCATCGCCGCTACCTTGCTAGAAGAATGGGAACTACTAATCATGAATTCATTTAGTATTACCAACCGCTTATTCTCTAATTGTTTATTGAAGCTACTCACGAATACGTTAGCATCGATACTACTAGTATTGGTAGCCCCTAACAATCTATAGGCTATCTTGGAGAACCATCCCTTACCCACCCCTCGCTTACTACTGAACAAAACTGGAAACGATGTAGGTTTACCATTACTATACTTGAGATACCTAATATATGATCGCAATAGTTCTAAATCACTGGGGATGCACATATTGGCTAGTTGACTAATAACCCTATTTGCTGCCCCGGTACGGCCGCTTCCATTAGGCCAAATGCCCCCCGGTACGTACCCATTATAGTAAACCCCATCCTCCCTTTGTATGAACTCCTCCCCCATATATTCATAAGCTGGATTCAATACCGTAATCTTCTTATTGCTATCCATCCATATCATATGACCGTATACGGTGGTTACCGTCTTTCCTTTCATTATCTTCTTGTTAATACTTTGGTAGAAATCCCTAGCTTTGTTAGTACTGCGAACTACCTTATCAGCTCGATCTAAGGTGGATCCTCCCCTAGTGCAAAATACAGCCTTATCGAGCATTCTACTAAGCAAATCTTCATGTTCCTCCCCTTGATATTCCTCAGCTTCGTCAACTATCCTTCTCAGTTCTTTGTTACCATGTTCTCGTAGATAGTCATCTGGGCCCCAGTCGAGTCCACTAACGGCTTTGGGCAAATTGGCTAATCGAACATCTTTAACTCCCAGAATATGCCTAAGTCTGAAGGCTAAGGTATCCCGAGCTTGAGCAACTTCAGGTTTCCAAGTATTAGAGTCGAACAGAATTACATTACAAAAGCGGCTGAAATCTACGTCATACTTAGCATGGAGTAGCTCCATCCCCTTCTTGGAACTGGCAAAGCTCCAAACTCCATTAAGACCTATACAAGGAAGATTAAGCCATCTATGAACGGACTTGGCCTTAATCATAGACTCTACGTGAATAACAATTTGCCCGTCAGGAAGATTGTACCAACTACGAGGCTCCCCATCGGTAAGTGGCCGTATAGGTTCGAAGTGAAGGACATTCGGTCGGCCGTCGGGGGCAATCACCTTAGGCGGTGGCTCTTTCCCGTGCCAAAGAGTAGGCGTACCCAAGAATCTAACTAACTCATAAGGGTCCGGATCGTCTTTGTTCTTAAAATATGGATTTCCGTGGGGATCCAAATACCGTAGCATAATGTACGGTCGGCCGGCGGCCAAGGCGTATCGGTACCCCCGTTGCTCTAACAGTATAGAGCTGGAGAATGGAACTAAACCATCGGGGAAGTCCGCAGGTTCTAAACAACGTTCGTTGAGGTACTCCTTGAGTAATTTTACATCTTCGGGATTTATGAAAGTGGCATTCTTGAAGGGGGAGGGCATCCTTACTCCGCATGTAGAAAATAAATTAAACTACACGGGCCTAGATCGCCTATAATATAGGACGGGTCTTTGGTCGGACTCATTTTCTCCTCTCCGTTGGCCCCTAATGAGTAATCATTAGGGGCTTTTTCTTTGGGGAGCTAACGGGTAGGACGATTCTAGGCCTATCCCCGGCCCGACGATAGGCCTCCTCAGCGAGGAAAGCGGCCTAGGAGCCGCGCGCGGACGGAGCTCGTCTCCCTATAGCGTCCTCCTCGAAAAACGGCTCTAATCGCCTCTATTCGATCCGCATTTTAGGAGCTAAATTATGGCTTGGACCCCCGACGACGAAGCAAAGTTACTAGACGCTCAAGGTAAACTTAATCAACTAATGACTCGTAAACAAAGCTCAGTTAGTAACCAAGCCGAGGCTGCTAGAAAGCTTATCGCTGCTCTACGTGAAGCTCCCGATGACGATATGGCATTAGCAGAGCATATGGCTATCAATGCCAAGGGGTACATCAGAATTCTTCAAGCGTTCGTACTTCCTGAAAACGGTTAAACATAGTATATTAGAGCTTCCCGTAACCCTAACCCCTGGAGCTAAGTATGAACCAAGCCTTGAGAGTTATCCAAGAACATGAATTTGATTTGGTTAAGCTTCGTGAAGTAGCGAATAGCGACAAATTCAATAAAATTACTGAAGCTATTTTGAAGCACTACTCTAATTTTGCTTCCCCAGATATCCTGGGAAAGTTAATTTATTTCCACATTTACGCTTCCGATTTGGATCATTACGAAATTGAGTTAGTAGACGATCTTCGTAGTCTCAATCCTAGTACGGAGAATGTAGAAGAATTTCTCCAATACAATAACAAGGATTACTTCTTTGTATGGGAATTTGAAAAAGATTACAAAATCAAAGTTTGCGTAGCTACCTATCTCAAATCCGAGTCTCCTGAATATTGCCGCAAAGTTAAGGTAGGAACTAGGATGGTAGAAGAGGGCATCTATACTTTGGAATGCGCTCCCCCGGTAGAGATTGATCCAAGCGATCTTCCGTCCCCCACTATTAAGATCGACTGAAATGAACCCGAGACTGTTGCTCCCCCTCCTGGTAGCTAGCAGTCTCGCTAGCGCTCAAGAACTAGATCCCTTGAAAGAGTACCGCTATTGCGGCGCTCCTGATAGGGATAATCAAGGAATGATCCTACGTAGGGATGACGTCTTGATCGCCTTCCAACGTATCCATCCTTGCCCCTCTACTGGCCTAACGTCGGGGCCGTGTAGAGGATGGGCTAAGGATCATGTGATCCCCTTATCATGTGGCGGATGCGACTCTGTTTACAATCTCCAATGGCTCTCTGACGCTCTCAAATCCGCCGGGGGAACCGGCCCCAAAGATAGATGGGAGCGGTTGGTTTATGCCAACAAGAATATCCCCAACCCCGCCTGTACATTTAGGGTAGTAAGATGAAGAGTGATCTTCCCTGGCGCGTCGGCCGCCAGGTCGGCCGCACGATCTACGACGCGCACGACACTCTGATCGGCGTGATGGACACGCGCGAGATGGCGGCGATGGTGGTCCAAGCGGTCAACGCAACGCCGAGCGGCGATGCCGCTACGCCGAACAAGCATGGAGTGCGGTTAATTTCACTTGATGAGAAACGTCTCGCGCTATGGCAAGCGATTGAGAGTATCCAAATCGGCAACAAGACCGATGACAAATCGATCATCAATCATTTGCACGCCGCTGGATACACCATCGTCGGCATCAATGCTGCCAGCCAGTCGAGCGTCAACGGGGAGGCGTGATGTCTAGCTTCTGGATGATCGAGCACCCGACAGAGCGCCCACACCGGTGGTTGCGCATCGTTGACGACAGCAAATGGGGATGCATTCGTGCCATGCTGACGTGGCACGAAATCCCAGCCCTTTGCATCCAATTCGCTCGGCGCGACGACGCGGTGCTGTTTCAAAAGCTGCACATCGACTGGTGTGCTCTATCTATTGTCACGGAACACGGCTGGGTGTCGAGCGCCAACGGGGAGGATCGCAATGGCAAATGAACCAACCGACGCCGAACTATTCGATCAGCCAGACACAATAGTTTCATGGGGTACGCCGCCAGACAATTGTGCCGCTACCCGCCGCGCAATCGTGCGCGCTGCCGCTGCGGTCGCTGGAGGCACCTGCCCCTCGAACACCAGCGAAGGGAATCGTGATGACAAATAATGAATTCACAATAAGCATTATCGATGGACTTCTCAATCCTTCCCAACTAATGCTTATCGCAGGAGAAATATCTCCCCGGGAGTTACGCACGGTCAAAGCGGTACTGGAGTATTTGAAAGGGCAAATCAATAATGATTACTCTGAAGGAAATGCAACGGATAGACCGCCTACATCGACATATAATGGAGATATGTACAAAGATAGCCATAGATAAAGCTTTCATTTTAGATGAAGAAGATACTAGATGCGACGAAGAGAAGTTGAAGAAACTACAAAGACAATGGATACGAGTATTGTTATCATTAACTCATGTATAAGTAGTTACCCGGTACCAATAGAAATAAGGCTTCCCCTCAAATAATCCAGAGTATACTAGAATTTCTGTATCCCCCCGCTGATAAATCCCCGTATTGGGGAAACGGCATAGGATAGGAGTTGAAATGAAGATTGTTAATAAAGCCACTGGCGAAGAACTGGACGCCAAGAAGTACGCGATGCCTACTAGATCTTTGGCGGACGTTCCTCTGAAGGTTAACGGCGAAGACGTGGTTGGTAAGACCACAGAGGGTCGAGATCAAAAGTATACGTACTTCCTCTACAAGAACGTTAGCTTATACATCCCAGGTCACGCCGAACCGAATACTGAGTACGATTTGGATGTGCCCGACGACTTCGGTGCCGACGAGCCCCCGGAAGCTCGCAAGAGCTATTACAAGTCCAAGAAAGCTAACGGTGAAGGTGGAGTCGAAGAACTGAACGAGGATGGTTCCATCCCCGCCGGTGGAGGCTCGAACGCTGGGGCTGACGAAATGGCGGCTAAGACCGTGGACGAGGGTACGGATCAAGAGCGAGCTGAGACCCCCGACGGCACCGTAACCACGGAACCGGTCAGCGAGCGCGAAGCCCGAACTGAAGAAGTGGCTGGGGAGCAAATTACCCCCCACGACGGCCCGGCCGAGGAGCAAAATGGGGCATCCCCGGTAGCTCCGAAGAACCGCAAGAAGAAGACAGTGAAGGATGCAGCCGGTGGAGAAGGCGCTGAGGAAAACCAACAAAAGGAAGGCACTGGAGGTGCCGACCTACCTTGAACTCCTGTGGGTTAGGGGTAGAGTCGTGGCCTGACTCTTAAATAAATTGGCCCGGAGCCCCTTCAGGCAGATGCTTCGAAGGGGCTCACGTTATACATTATACATTATACATTATACATTATACATTATACATTATGGAACTGCTTTCGCGTATTTATGAGCTCAATCGTGAGCGCGCTAAACTCTCCAAGCAAGTGCGAATCTTGGAAGAGACTGAGAAAAAGCTCATAGACGAGCTTCTCAAGACCCATAAGGATTCCTTCATTGAATCCGGCTACGCGGTCAATATCGCACGTACCGAAGAACCCTTTGTAGACCATTGGCCCTCACTAATGGCTCATATCAAAGAGACTGGCGACATCGACTTGTTCGAGAAGCGCCTGCTTAAAAGCGCTGCCAAGCTCCGCTTGGAGGAGGGGGTTACTCTCCCCGGCGTCATCACTGTAGAAAAGACCAAAGTTAGTGTAGAGTTAACCAAGGAACGAGCATGAAAATCAAGACCGCTGACCTGATCGGCGACCCGCTCGACTGGGCGGTGGCCACGTGCGAAACAGTCGCGCCTGTCGGGAGCTTTCTCGACAACCTCACTGTTCATCCGGTGTTTCTCCAGAACTTCAAGCCATCTACCGACTGGTCCCAAGGCGGCCCGATCATCGAGCGCGAACGGATCCACATCTGCCCCGTCTACTTCAACGGGAAAGCGGCGACCGAGGCGTGGCTCGGGGAAGGGCTGGGCCGGCATCAGACGTATCGCGGCCCCACCCCGTTGATCGCAATCATGCGTTGCTTCGTCGCGTCCAAGCTGGGCGACGAAGTAGACGTGCCTGAAGAGTTAACCAAGGAATAATCGTGGACGATCCTAAGAAACTCACCAAAGTAGCCCCTCAACCAATGAAAGGAATTGACGTGGGAAGTAAACCTGAAGATGTCACCCCGAAAGGGGAAACACCACCTAAGGTGGAAGAGAAAAAGCCTGGGGGCCAAGTTGTACACTGGAAGGACCGCATGTCCTCGCTAGTAGGGCAGACTCAACAAGCTGAGAAGCCGGCCGGGGGACTCATTTCCCTCAAGGGTGGGAGGATGTCCTACGGGGATGAATTGCTCCCCGGCGATAAAATCAACGCAATCTTGATCGACTATCGCAAGGATAATGAGTTCTTCCCCGACAAGTACGATGCATCTAAGCCCCCGGTCAGTCCGGTATGCTTTGCTATTACTCGTGCTGATCCCAATGAACCTCAATCTCCGTGGATCCCGATCAATGGGACGGATGTCCCAGAGGGAGCTATGGAAGATGGCGATTTTTACACCGAAGCCGAAAAGCCCCAAGTAGAATCTGGGTCTACTTGCGAAGATTGTCCCCGTAATGAATGGGGGAGCGATCTGGGCGGGGGCCGGGGGAAGGCATGTAAGACTAGCAGACGCCTTCACGTACTCGCGGCCGACGATTGCGCTACGGTCCAGGGAGTATCTAGAACTACCATGGCTTCTATGGTCCTCCCCGCCACCAGTGTGGATAACTTCTCCAAGTTTATTAACCAAACTTCTAACGTACTCAAAACCCCGTACTTTGGAGTTAAGGTGGAGGTTAGCGTTAAACCGCATCCGAAGTTCTTGTTCCAAGTTCACTTTAAGATTTTGGAACAAATTACGGATGAGGACATTCTCGAAGCGCTTATGAATCGTCACGAAAAGCAATCTCAAAAGATTATTAGCTTCCCCAAGAATAGCGAGCGGGGGGAACAAGCAGATGCCGCTCGGGTTAATCGTGGATCTAGTAAATACTGAAAGGATTATGATGACCGAACGAGAACTGACTTTTGGAGAAAAAGCCGTGGGGTTAACTTTCAATCCTAGCGGAGACGGAAACGTACATTTGATTAAGCAAGTTTTCGCAGCCGCTATCGATCAAATGGATAAGTTGCGTATCAATGCTACCAATAACGAAGTAAAGCGGATGCTATCTGTTGCGATTACAGAAACCCAAACTGCGCAGATGTGGGCCGTTAAAGCTATTACCTGGAAGTAGCAAAATAAATATCCCCGGTTACACCCGGGGTTCAACGTATAATAGAATCGTACTAACCTTGGAGAAAATAATGAAATTAGAAGATATTGAAGGCATTGAAGGCATTGAAATTTACAGTCTAGGTGATCTCAGCCCAGAGAATTTGCACAGATTGATGGATAGATTATTGGAAGAGAAAAATCCCAAATCTAGGTTCACTGGCCGTACTTTGAACGATCTCAAGAAAATTCCTATTGAAGAACGGAAGAAATTTTGGCAAGAGGAATTTGAAACTGCTCAAAAGACGTGGATAAAACATGACTCTAAGATGAGAAGCATGTTCGATGTATTGCTCACGGCTAACGAAGTTGGCGAACTGAACAATAAGAACTTAAAAGTGAAAGAAGCAGTCGAGTTTATCAATAAGTCTTTCTCAGAGATTGAAGAGGAATGATTTATGCCGGTCGTCATAGATTTCGAGACGGCCCCTATTATCAACGGGTCGGGGGTAGCTCCCCAGCCAGTTGGTGTTGCTATTCAACATTTGGGTAAACCATCAACATATTACAGCTGGGGACACCCGGGGAAGAATAGCCATACTTATGAGCAAGCTCGGCGAGCTCTAGGACAAGTATGGGGTAGCGGGGAAACCCTCATTTTCCATAACGCCAAATTTGATATTAGCGTAGCCGTGGAACATATGGGTCTAGAATGGCCAAAGAAATTTGAAGATACAATGTATATGTTGTATCTATATAATCCCATAGCTACCACCCTATCCCTCAAGCCTAACAGTGAACTATTGCTGGGGATGCCCCCCGAAGAGCAAAACAAAGTTCGAGATTGGCTTAAGTTTAACTTCAAAGGCCCATTTGTCTTAGACCATAAAACGGTAACAGACAATAACTTCGGGGCATATATCAGTTATGCCCCCGCTTCTATTGTCGGCCCCTACGCTCAGGGCGACGTTATCCGCACGGGGAAGATGTACGAGTTTTTGCTCCCCGATATACAAAAGCGTAATATGTGGGAAGCGTATCAGCGCGAAATATACATGACCCGTATTGGTTATGAAATGGAATCGGTAGGGGTTAGAGTTGATCGATTCGCGCTTCAACGGGATTTAGTGAAGTACGAGGCTATCTATCTACAAGTAACCGAGCAACTTCGGAAGTACTTAGGAGACATAGACTTTGACAAGCCTACGCAAGTCGCTAGAGCGCTCGAAGCGTCCGTCCTAGCGGACCCCCTACCCCTAACCCCGAAGGGCCGTCTATCGACTGCAGCAAAGGCTCTAGACGGTGCCGTAAAAGATCGAGGACTCCTCCGCGCGCTACGCTATCGGGCTACTCTCAAGACTCTCATTAGTACATTCTTTAAGAATTGGATTAAATTCTCGGCCAGGGACGGGTATGTCCACCCCAGCTGGAACCAAGTTCGTGGGGAAGCATATGGAACCCGTACTGGACGATTTAGTTGTTCAGAACCTAACTTCCAAAACGTACCTACTGAATTTGACGATCCAGTTATGGAAGGATTAGACATAGCCTTCATGCGTCAATATATTCTCCCCGATGAGGGAGAGGTGATAGTCCCGGCGGATTACAATGGCCAAGAAATGCGGATATTGGCTCACTTTGCTGAGGGGAGAGCACTTGAAATCTATCAAACTGACCCTCGCGCAGATTTCCATGAAGTAGCTGCTCGATTAGTCAATGAAGTTAGCGGACTCTCCATTAAGAGAAAACAAGCTAAAATTACAGGATTCTCTCTTATCTATGGAGCAGGAATTCAAGCCCTAGCTATTCAACTCGGAGTTGTTTTTGAAGAAGCAAGAGCAATTAAAAATGCTTACCTCAAAGCTATCCCCGGATTGGCCGACTTCCAGGATACATTTAACTATCGCAGCGAAGTCCGAACTTGGGGAGGTCGCATTATCCCTGTTGAACCCCCAAAGATGTTCAATGATGCTCTTTGGAACTTCAATTATAAACTTTGTAACTATCTTATTCAAGGGTCTGCCGCGGACCAAACCAAAGAATCCATGATTCGCTACGATGCAACTAGTGAGAATGGCAATATTCTTATGACAGTTCACGACGAATTAGTCATTAGTTGTCCCGAGGATAAACTCAAGACAGAAGTACCTATCTTGAAGGAAGCTATGGAGAAACAACCTCGTTGGGATTGTCCCTTTGTAGCTGAAGTCGAATATGGGAATAACTGGCACGACCTAAGAGCCTATCAATGAACCGTCCTTCACGTTGGTCCTACTCTGCCCTTAGCACTTGGCAGGAATGTCCTGCTAAGTACAGCTATTCCTATATATATAAACTCCCTTGGCCAGAAAGCCCCCAGATGATGCGGGGGAGCAGATTGCATAAACTAGCTGAGGACTATATCAATGAACCAGCTATGCCGGTTCCCTATGATTTGAAGAAAATTGGTCGGATCATAGATGATTTTCGTAACAAAGGGGCCAAGGCGGAGGAAACTTGGCTAATAGATGCGGATTGGCTATATACTGAAGACATAGGGAAAGCCAAGTGTAAGGCAATTATTGATTTACATTATATAGATGGGGACGTACTACATGTCGTCGACTACAAATCAGGACGAGAATACCCATCGCATAGGGATCAATTGGAGCTTTATTCCATATTGGGGTTGCTCAAGTACCCACAAGCGAAACGGGCAGAAAGTGCGGCAGTTTACATCGACGGGGGCTATACAGGGATGGAAAGCTCCATTATTCGTCCTATGCTCCCCATTCTTATACAATCTTGGAGGGAACAAGCCCAAAGTATGGAAGCTGACCAAGACTTCATCGCTAAGCCCGGAAGCGCTTGCCGCTGGTGTCCGTATGCGAAAAGCGCGGGAGGTCCATGCCAAGAATCGGCTAAAGCTGGATTCTAACTATGTTGGAGAAGTCGGTTGAACAAGATAACGTAGAGTTTGCGCGCACTCTACGGATTATCTCCAGGAAGTTAAACTTCCATGGGGAAAGATCTTGGCCTGATCGATTGTTCCTCTTCAAAGGTTCTACGTTATTCATAGAGTATAAGCGTCCCAAAGAGAAGCCGACTCCACTACAGTTGTTTAATCACGAATCACTTCGTAAGCAAGGCTTTACGGTCCATGTGGTCGACGACAAAAAGATCGGCCGCAAACTCATAAAGGAATGGTATGACTCAGTTAGTAGAGAAGTGGCAAGACTTCGCCCAAATATTGATCAAGACCAATGAATTAGATCCAATGTACCCCGTCATTAAGGGGTTAGACCAAACGCACGATAGAGAATGGATGGGAAAGTTCATTCTCTATTTTATTTTGTTCTATGATGCCGGGGGAGCAGCGACAGCAGCGGACGCGGGGGATGGAGTTTTGGACGAAGCCTGGTTCAAATATCTACAAGTCAAGGCATTTAATCCTATGACCATAAGGGGTGGGGCTCGTAGGCACTTCCGGGGGGAGAAAGCTATTTCTGCTATAGACCGTCTGAGTACCTTTGGTCTATCCCCTTGGGAGATTATTGAGGATATGTACCCATTTAATGGGCGTATTCTTCCCACATATTCTAAATTGTATAACCATATTACGTCTAAGTATGTTAAAACTCAAATGGGTCCCTACTTCATTTGGAAGTTGTACGATATCTTCAATGTTTGCCTAGATATGCCTCTTGATCTATGCTGGGAAGAAGCTATAAAGTTCATCCCTACCGAACCCCGCAAAGCCGCAATAAAATACTTTGGGGATTTTGAAACAGGATTGAGCGAAATCTACAAATATATCCAACAATTCGATCACCCAGTTAGACCTGGTAAGTGTGGGCTATCTGAAGCAGAGACTATACTATGCGGTATGAAAGTTAGCTACGGCAATCCTAACCATGGCTGGATCGGATTTGATATTGAGCACCATAGAAATTCGCTGAAGGACTATCCTGAATTGGCTAAGTTTCTTCCACCCCCTATTACTAGGGGAGCATATACTGTAGGGGAGTTTAAGTGAAATGGGTTCCCCTACCCTACATGGAACGTGCGATAGAGTTTGGTGTGACCAGACCCAAAGCTGGGTTGATGTTGGATCCTGGGCTTGGGAAGACAGCGATTTCCTTGGCAATTATAGCCCTATGTTTGGAGTCATCCGATGTATCTCGTATTCTGGTCGTTGCGCCGTTACGGGTAGCGGAGACTGTTTGGCCAACCGAAGTCAAGAAATGGGACGAATTCCGCCACCTAAGGGTGGCGAACCTATGCGGACAGCCGGAGGAAGTGAGAAAGCAATCCCTAAGGAAGGGTGCACCCTTCGACATATACGTGATCAATCCGGAATCGCTCCACAAAATACTGGAAATGATCAACGAAGACAGTGGCTTTGGAATGCTTATTCTGGACGAGAGCACGAAGTTCAAAGACCCCTCGACAATGCGATTCAAAGCATTGAAAAAGAAACTCCATTTGTTCAAGAGGAGAATTATCCTAACTGGTACTCCCGTGCCAAATGGTTTGGCCGACTTATTTGGTCAAATGTACGTATTGGACGACGGAAAAAGACTGGGTAAGTATATTACCCATTTCCGTATGGAATACCAATGGCAACCCCCCGGCCAATATTATAACTATGTAATGCGTCCGGGGGCAGATAAAGAGATTTACAATAAAGTCAAGGATGTCTTGTTAAGGATACAATGGAAGAACCACCTTGATCTCCCTGAGCTAGTCAATAACTTTATTGAAGTTGATCTCCCCGAGCAATGGAGGAAGAAATACAATGAACTTGACCGCCACTTCCTTACAACTGTGGAGGAGACGACCGTTGCGGTTTTCAATGCGGCTGCGTTGGGGACTAAATGTCGACAATTTGCCAACGGGTTTCTCTACCATCAAGCGAACGGTCCCAATTCGCCAAGACAGACCCTACGGATCCATGACGAGAAACTCTATGCTTTGGAAGAACTCATCGAGGAGATGCAGGGAAGGCCTCTTTTGGTGGCCTACGAGTTTGAGGCGGACGCGGAGCGGATTCAAGATCATTTCCCCGGAGCAATCAATCTTGGAAAGTCAAAGAATGTATCCAAGGTTATCAACGACTTTAACCACGGTCTCATTCCGGTCCTTATCGCGCACCCTGCTTCTGCGGGGCATGGCCTTAATCTCCAAGAGGTTTGTAATACCGTTTGCTGGTTTGGTATCACGTGGGATCTTGAACTCTACCAACAATTCATCGCGAGAACCTGGCGCCAAGGCCAGAAAGCGGACACGGTTATTGTACACCACATTATCTGCCGAGGAACCAGAGATATCAAAGTCATGGATGCGCTACGCGATAAAGATGTAACTCAAGAGAAATTTAATGCGGCGATAACCGCGCCGCTTTGAATCATAATAGAATATAGATATTATGAAACCCTTTCAATTTGAAGGCAAAGAGGTCACTCTAAACCTGACCCATAAGAACATTCTCAGCGATCTAACCAAAGCTCCCCCGTTCGATCCTAAGTTAATCGACCCCTCCCACCCTTTCTACATGCTAGTTAAGCAAAAGGGACAGATGGAGGCATATCTCAATAAAGTAGTAGAATTACTCAAGGGGCTTCCAAAAGGTTTAGACGTATTTGAATTCTGCGGAGGAATGGGAATCATAGCTGAAGCTATGTGGGATTTGATTAATCCCCATTCTTGGACCGGAATAGATTTAGATCAAGCGTGTATAGATGTAAATATTTGCCATAGACTAGATTACAATATAGTATACGGAGATATGTACGAACCAGATTGGTTTATCCACTGGGTTTATCCTCCAGATAATACTTTGGTATACATGGATTGGCCCACTATGACTCTACGCAAGATGTGGAACGAACCAAAGGTAAGCCAATTTATGGAACATCTAGCCGGACAGGACGGCCTTCGTCCCCAGTATATAGGTATCACCGACATCGAATGCGGGTGGATCCATCTCCCTAATCATTGGCCTCATTATATGAGACTGTTCGATATATACCTGGATATTGATGAACGACCTTCAACTACTGGGCTACGTAATGGCTATACAGCCATATATGAAGGTTATATGAGGGAACGATTTAAGTATCAATTGATCAACCGTACCGTAGGCGGAGGTGGAGAATACTTCTTATTTGAAAGAATGCTATGACTAAAATCATTAAAATACACGGCTGCTCCGGAGCGGGAAAGACTACAGCTGTGCGAGAATTGCTTCCCCTACTATATCCATCTGGTTATCATGATGGAGCTAAGGGCTATGTCGGATTTGTAGAGGGAGTGGAGAACCCTGTATACGTAGCGGGAAGTTACAAGAGTAACTGCGGAGGAGTAGATACAATTAACTCCGCCAAGGAGGTTATGAATTTGATAAACTTCCAAGTAAATGCTGGAAGTCATGTAATATACGAGGGATTACTTCAATCCACTTACTACGGAATTATGGGTGAATGGTCGAAGCAATTTGGGGACAGATTCATCTATGCTTTCCTAGATACCCCTGTAGAACTGTGCTTGGAAAGAGTGTTAGCTAGGCGTAAAGCCAATGACTCTAAAAATAAATTTGATCCCCAACTGACTAGGGATAAATGGGAATCCATAGCTAGACTCAGAGAAAAGTTGTTATCGGGTAGCCTAGAACAATCCTCAGGCAAGAAGCACTTAGTAGTTGATCTTCGACATGAACATCCTATGCTTCCTCAGCTCCTAAATTTACTACAATGATAGAGTTACTCATTTACGTATGTATTTGGGCAATAATCATAATTCTTTGGATTTGGACCTTTAAATCTGGAAAGTGATCTATGGATTCTATTCAATATAATCGATTGAGAAGATTAGAGCTAGCTATTGAAGATGAAAAGGAAACTATACTCAAAGAATGTGGTTGGAGTATAGTCAAAGATCGACCCACTTCCCCCGCTTATTGGGAGAAATTGTTATCAGAAAGCCTCAGAGGTAGGTGGACCGCTCCTGACGTAGATTGTGCTATTAGACTTGAAAAATTTGATCTAGATTTAGGGAGTATAGGATGACTCTCCCCGATACTGAAACACTTAATCGTGTCCTTATTTATTGGATCGAAGAACGGGATCGCGTCCATTGTCTTAAAGCAAGCGACGCCCCTAAGCCTTGGTCAAACGATCCAATATTCCAAACTACTAGATTTTGTAACGTTCGTCGAGAACAAGACAAAGTTACAATATGGATCAAAGATAATTGGCGTAATCCTTATGAAGATCACCCCAATCTAGCTTTTGCTATGTGCTTAGCTAGAGTAGTAAATTGGCCCCCTACTCTAAAACATATTGGATTCCCGTTAGTATGGAACTCCCCTACATTTGTTCATAAAATGGACGAACTACAAACTAGCGGAAAGGTCTGGGGAGGAGCCTATATGGTTACAGGCGGCTATTCTGCCGGCGGGGAAAGCAAACAAGTTATCATAGGTAGAGTGCTCAATGCGGCCTATAAAAACACCGTGCCCTTTCCCAAGGGGATAAAATGCGAAGAAGCATTCAATATAATCCAAGCAACCCCCGGCCTTGGTACGTTCTTGTCCGCGCAAGTTATAGCCGACTTGAAATATACCCCCTTGCTAGATACGTCCCCCGATTGGCAAACGTTTTGCGCTCCAGGTCCAGGGTCAATAATGGGTTTAAACTTCCTCCACGGTAGGCCGCCCACTCAAAGTATTTCCCATAAGCGATTTATCGAAGAAGTTAACGATGTCTCTGATTGGCTTAGTTACAAAGAAATTGTTAGTCTAACTGCTCACGATACTCAAAATTGCTTGTGCGAGTTTAGCAAGTACGTGCGTATTAAATACCTTGGCGGACGGGCGAAGAACGGATATAATGGAACCGCGTAAAACGGGGTCTAGGAGCCGTTTTTTCCCGAGCTCGTAGGGTAGTAGCTCCCCCCTCGAAAAAAGCGCTCTGACAAGCGATTTCGGGCCTGGCACAGGTATCTCTAGACCCTATCGGAACCCGCTTCGGAGAGAATAAAGACTAGGAGGTTAACTTATGAAATACACCATCTTTATCTTAGCTATTTTGCTTTCTGGTTGCGATACTCTAGGAGCCGCAGTTTATGCCTACGGCCAAGGGAGATATGCTTCTCCTAGACCATATTATGGTCCTATTCAGAAGCCAACTATCTTTTGCCGTAACGTATTGGGGGGAGTAGAATGCCAGTAAGACCTATTAACCGCATTGCCGCCGAGATCGCGGTAGCAATGAAGGATATTAAGTTGAAGTCGGACCCAATATGGATTAAATGGTCCATCCCCTACGTTCATGCTATGCTTCAAATTAGCTCCCCTAGCGATCAATATGGTCTGGAACCGGGGGAAGACATTATTCTCAGATTTCTCTCTAACGCTCAGGCGTGGAGGGGAGAACAGGCCCGCCGAATCAAGGCGGAACTTAGGCTAGCAATGAAAGAGGCTTCCGATGCCCACAATTAATGCTAACAACGTTAACGATGCCTATGCTAACGCCCTATGGTCGTTATCCATAGATTCTAACTGGATTGAATCGGACAGCCGTAACGGCAAAGTACGGAAATTCATCGAACCCGTGCTAACTAAATACCGCTATCCACACGAACGAGTGCTATTCGATCCGGTCAGGGACGCTAACCCATTTCTTCACTTATTCGAGGCTCTTTGGATGCTTAACGGTGGTAACGATGTCATTTTCCCTGCCCAATTTACCAAACAGTTTTTGGAATACAGTGACGATGGGGTTACTCTCCATGGTGCTTACGGCCATCGCTGGCGCAACCATTTTGGTCATGATCAGCTCGATAGTGCTATATACGAGCTGGCGACTAATCCCTCCTCACGCCGAGTTGTCATCGGTATGTGGGACCCGTACATTGACGACCACGTTGGTTACGCAGGAGGGAAAGATGTACCTTGTAATAGTCACGTGTATTTTAACGTGAAGGATAAAGAACTAGATATGACAGTATGTAACCGTAGCAATGATCTAGTATGGGGATGCTACGGGGCCAATGCAGTTCATATGTCTATCTTACACGAATATATGGCTCTTTCGTCCGGCATCCCTATAGGGTCATATTATCAATTCAGCAACGATCTTCATCTATACGAGACTCATTTTAAATTCTTGGGTAAGCCCCCTAAAGATGAAGAAGTGGATGACCACTACGCTACGGGGAGGGTGGCTCACCAGCCATTGTTCCGAGCACCAAGCGAACGGGGAGCATTTGACCAAGATGTACAGGATTTCGTTGAAAATCCTATGCAGAACTTGTTTAGAACCACCTTTATGAAGGACACCGCTGGTCCTATGTACCGAGCTTGGAAGTACTTCAAGAATGGACTACTCGAATCTGCTTTGAATACCGCTCGTCAAATCGAAGCTACGGATTGGCGTAAAGCTTCTGTAGAATGGATTGAGCGCCGAGTACCTAAATCATGAAGGATATCCCCTATCTTCATGAAGCCGGCGCAGTTAAGCGTTGGCATACCAAGCCTACCCTAAAGGACCAAGACTTGGCCTCCCACAGTTGGGGAGTTGCCACAATTTTGATGTACATTTTACCGGGGAATTACAACGTTCTCCGGGCGGCCCTAGTCCACGATCTTCATGAGAAAGAGGCTGGGGACATTCCATATCAATTCAAAAAATCGAATCCGAATGTATCCCACCAATATTCTCTCCAAGACCATTCGTTCCAGGAGAAATATGAGATCTCTACTGAGCTTCTAGAATTTGAACAAGAAGCCCTTAAGTGGGCCGATATGATGGAGTTACTCTTGTTTTGCCATAGAGAACTCCGTATGGGAAACCAATACTTCTCATCTACCCGTCAAGTAGCGGAGAAAACTTTGCGCGATATGGGTCATCCTAACGAACAAGCAAGAACTCTTTTCAACGAAGTAATCCACCATGACCGAGACTACCAAACTTAATGAGCACTACCGAACTTTGCCGGGGGAGCAACATCATCAAAGGGTGGCTAGGCTACAACTTAACTGGTACGCTGCTAATATTACCAAGTACGCTGAGCGGGCCGAAGTCAAGGGCAAGAAAGTGGAGGATATCAAAAAGATTATTGACTATGCTAACTTATGGCTAGAGGAGACGAATAAATATGAAGAAGCTACCAAAGAATACGTCAACCAGGATAGATAATGGCTACACGTATGAAAGCCCCCCTCGACCATAACTGGACTACTCAACGCTTCCCCAGTCGCTCTCTTAGCGCTGACGATTTTAATCCTTTGGATCCTCCACCGCCCCTATCCCCTACCCACTATATTTCTTTGATCTTAGCAGTTATCTTTGTTATTGTATCCGCTATAGGGGTAATAGTATGCCTAATCCAATAGATACCGAACCGCTACCGCCCCCGGTAGTATTGAGCGATCCTCCAACGGTAAAAGAAGCGGCTCAGCTGATTCGCTATTGGGCAAAGTTGAATTATAACAATAAAAGTATGGCTTTCCACCAGTTTATGGGGCTAGCGGATAAGCTCGATCCGTCGGTGAAGAAATAACAACCGTTCTAGGGAATATAGGCGGGCTACCGTACGCGACCCGCCTATCTTTTGTTGTAGAACTAATTGTCCGCAGCATCCCAAAGGTCTTTAACTTCGTGCTGCCGTCGTCTAGTCAATCCCCTAGTAACTTTCGTACCAGGGGAAACCCACTTTAAGAATTCTGCTCTAGCTCCGACATAATCCATCTCGTTGAGCTTCCTCAACAAAGTAGATGTGTAGCCATTCTTAAGTCGGACAATTCCATCTTTCTTGCGGCTACCCTCCCCGGCATTATAAATGATAGATACCAAGGCATCGAACATACCTTGGCTAATGGGTACGTGTACGCTTATATATACCAAACGTTCTCTATATCTGAGATCGGCTTCAAATCTACTATCAGCGTAATCTTGAGTCCATTCGGTTTTTGAATCTACGTCTGATCCGGTACTTCCCCAGCCGCAAGTCCAAGGTTCTCCCCCTGTCTTGGGATCAGGGTAAGCTTTGAGCTTACAATCTTCAAAAGACTTAATGAATTCTCTACCCACTTTACTGGTACGGAATTCAATAGCGGATCTCATAGATTACTCATGATTTTGTGAACTAGATGTTGCCAAAAAGCAATCCTTCTCCTATACTCAAAATCTTGAAAATCTGTTCTGACGTCTAGGGGAGCTCTCCCCTTCCATCTGTGAGACCCAGATATTAATAAAGCTAGTACGCTGACCTCTGCGAATATATAAGCCCAACCTGGCCATTCTCCAAATAGGGGGGATATCCCCACTACTGCGAAGCCTGCTCCTAACAAAGAGTAAGCTACCCTCACTCGGAGCAATACGTCTATAGTGGAGACGGTACATCTGCATAGGCAGATGTAAGAAACGGTCCAGGATAGTATCCAAGAAACCAGAGCAAAAATATAGATATCATTCATTTTTGCTCCCCCGGTTTAGCACCGCTTCTAACCACTTAGGAGCTACGAACCTAACTATAGACATAAGCACAGTAGGCCACCGGAATCCTACCCCACCTAAGACCAAAGCTACAATCCCTAATACCCATCTAACTTCAATATCTTGGGATACATGGCTACGTACTAACATAGAAATTGGAACGGTAGCAATCATAGCTATACCGTTCATACTAAGAAAGTACATGATCCCGCCCCTACGGGTTTCCACTTTCTTAGCTGAGAGGGATAGATAAGCCCCCACGGTAGAGCCTACCCAAATAATAATATATGGCCCCACCAAAACTGATACCTTCGGAGAGAATATCAGCGAGGATATAAGTATGGCTAAACTTACGGGGTCATAATCAATATGCTCGGGCACCGCCAGCCCTCAATGCTTGTAGCAATCCCTGCGTATCATCTACTTTGGGAGTAGTCAAATCCGCCAAACCCCCTTGGCCCTCCCAATTTTGAGGCTGTAACCGCCTTAGTGCGTTGACCAAAGCTACCGGGGTAGATTGCTCTGTTCCCGACTGGGGAAGCCCCTCCCATTGCCCGGCCCCGGAAGTGTCGGAGGGAACAGACGAGGCCGGAACCCCGGGCATATTCCCGATCATGTTACCGACCACATTACCCGCTACACCCCCGAAGGGACCCAAAGTAGCTGTTCCTATCATTCCTAAAATAGCTGCTGCAGCAGCTGAGGGGTCCCCCGTAGTGGCAGATTGGGCAGACCCCATAATGGCCGGACCAAAGGGTACACCTATAGACCCCAATGCGGCGCTACCTGCACCCCGGATAAGGGCAAGTACTGCGGGGGGAAGACCACTAATAAATGAACCTATACCTGTGGAATCCGTTGGATCTGGAGCAATAGCGTCCGCAGTTACCGTGGTTTCCCCAAGAGTACCCATAGAAGGTGTACTAGCGTCTGAAGCAAGGCTACCATCTGAAGCGTCCCCCTCTCCATCCCCATCCCCGCCATCCTCCCGATAGCGTCTGGCTCCTAATTTGAGGAGCAATAAGTTCATATTAAGCCTGGCGAGAACGAAGAATTTGAATCAATTGGTTAGCTCGTTGAGCTTGTATATCCGGGGGAACTGATGCCCCAGTAAAGCCTTGTTGCGGAGGGGGAGCCATACCCATTCCTGGAGGGCTCATCCCAGGCGCTCCCGTACCGGGGGGAGCTCCCGGAGGCCCCTGCCTAGACTGCTGCATAGCCTGTAACTGCTGAATCGCTTGGGGATTCCCCGCAGCCGCGGCGGCTTGTAACTGTTGGAGCGGATTAATTTGTGGGGAGGGTTGGGAGGGGATCAATCTTGCTCTCCTGCGGTTGATTATTAGCCTGATGAATGATCTTCATCAATAGGGGGTTGACCTCGTTCCAAGGTCTGAGTCCTACGGCGATACAAACTTGATCCAACTCCTGGGGAGTTAATTCAATCTTAATTGTCGTGGGCAAATTCACGATACATTTCCTTCATTGCTTGGATAATTAGGCCTATAAGGGCATTGTGGTCTACGAAAAGTGTTCCCATTTCGTCGTTCCCCACGGTCACTGCTTCGGGGAGAACTTTTTGAACTTCCTGAGCTATGTACCCTGCTTTACGAGGAGGATGACCTTGGTACGTTACTTCATCTAATTTATCGAACGTGTACCCGCTCAAATCGAACAACTTATTAAGCGCTCCCCCTATTACTTGTAGCTTATCTTTGACTCTAATGTCGGAAGTAGCTACCCAACCAGCGGAGGATTGTCCTTGTCCCCCGCCAGTCATATCGAATAGTTGATTTTGGGATATAATACGAACCCGAGCATCCACCCCCGGATTATGAAGAAATTGGATATTATGAGTAACCCCAAATCCAGAATTAGCAGAGTTAGTATCTACTATTGATTGAATTCTAGTAGAACCAGAAGTAGTATAACTATTGGGAAGTAGAGCATTACCCGTACCAGCCCAAAGATAAATACCGCTTCCTTGTAAAATAACACTCTTTCCTGAAGCTAAGGTAACGTGCCCACTAAAAAGAGCATCCCCAGTATTTCTTTGAAAGAATAGAACGTTGCCTATTTGCGACCCATTATCCGCCCAACGATCTATAATAAAATCAGAACCTACATTACTACCCGTTTCGCTAGCAGTATTGCCTAGACTAATCCGCCAACGATTATTGCCGCTAGTTCTACCTATGAGGTCTAAAGCTTGACCAGAAGCGGGTTTATCAAGCGCTAATTGAGCTGCTCCAGAGGCAGGCTTAACTTGGATAATTTGAAGGAATTTATGGTATTCGGCAGAATAAATGATGGGCTTAGCTACTCCTGTACCTATGCCTACCGATTCAACCCTACCTTCAGTAGCATTTTGTAATAGTTGGAAACCTGTAGTATTGGCAGTACCGTATACGTCTGTATTGAATCGAATGCCGCTGTTCCCCGCCGTTCTGGGATATAAATATTTGAACGAGCTAACTGCGGATACCGCGTCATTAAATTCTATCACCTTAGTAGCCATAGCTATGGCTAATTGAGACGTACTAGGGCGATACCAACCATTACCGGGTTCGCTATTGAAGGCTAGCCCAGGAGCTGCCGCGGATCCATCTGTAACCTTGAATGGCTGTAGAGGGCCAAGAACTCCGTCGCGAGTCAAGACATTATTGAATTGAACTGCTACATCGGACATCGTATCGTTAGCCCAATCGGCTTCGATAACTGTATCCGTAACTACTGGGTTACCAATAGGGAGCGTATAATTACCTGAACCGTCACGAGGCATAGTATCACCTACGTTTCTTGTCGTCTGCTGATTCAACCGCGGCAGCGCTACCCTTGGCAGTATTTCGGATTATACTCCCCAGTCGCTCGGCGTCGCTAGCGGAAAGATTCTTGTTCGCCGCCAAAGCTGCTTCTACGTCTCTCCATCCTACCTTATCAAGTAGAATATCGTCAGCTGCTTGTAGGGTCTTATCAAATCTACCCCCCAAAGCCCTATTTGTAGCCTTGCGAAGTACATTACTAAGCCAATAACTCTTAACTCCAGGTAAGCTACCGCCACTCTCTAAGGGTACCCTTGCCCAAGGAGCATCCGTATCTATTTTACCCCCTGTCCCTATTTGAGGAGCCTTAGCTTGGCGCAAAGCTCTGACTAATTCATCTAATTGATCTCTAGTTTGAGTAGTCAATAAATCTATAGTAGGCTGATCCCCTTTGCCTTGTATAGAACCATACTTAACCATGGCATTTTGTAGCTTGTCCGGATCAACAATAGGATCCCCAGCTACGTTCACCTTACCCCTAGAAACTCCCAAATCAGTTTGGAATTCTCTCAGGATATTCCGACCAGCTTCTGCTCTTTGGAGAGCCTCATCTGCTTCGTTTCTCATAGCTAAGGATGCCGACCATACTCCTCCAGAGTTAACATCGATATGCTTCTTAATGACGTCTCTAACCCGTCTTGTTTGCTCTCCGCTCATTTTACCAAAGTACTCTTGACCCGTATGAATATTGGCTAGGGTACCCGCAGTAAGTCTTTCACCTTCCTCTAGTGAAAGCATTCCCCTAATGTCGTTGATCGCATTATGACCCGCTTTACTGCCCCTGAACAATGGATCTTTAACCAATTCCTTTAAATCATTATCAAGAAATTCCTTAGCACTCTTGCTAAGATTAACTTTATTCAAATAAGCTTGAGCTTCACTAAGGGCATCGCGCTTCTCTGCCGCCCTTACTTGAATATCGGCAATGTCGTCCCCGACGGCATTTTGAAGAGATTTATTGGCTGATTCATTGGTTTCCCAATCTTTATTTTTCCACGCCGCATCCCGACTAAGATCAGCTCGTCCACGACTAATTTTCTCCAAAGAGTTAACTTCGGGAACCCCAACCCGAGCCGCTAAACTCATAGGCAAAGTAGTGGGGAGATCGGCATTGTTAGATATAATCTCCATGTTCTTAGGACCAAGTGCTTTTTCAAAATACTTAGCCGCACGAGTAACTGGATCTAAACCAAGGAATCGCTTAGCTGCGGTATAGGATTTGACTAATCCCCCGACGGCCGGACCCGCTACACCTCCAGCTAAACCCCCTTGCAAAGCGTTTACGCCCCTGTTCTCGCCTTCGTCCGGGGCCGCTAAGGCGCCAGCCGTTGCGCCGCCGGCCGCGCTCTCTAGGGGAATTGCTAATGCTTTACGAAGTAATCCTGGAGCTTGTCCTCTAATAGCATTCCCTGCTACAGACGCAGCTTTACCTGCTGGACCCCAAGTTAGACCAATGTCCCCAAGAATTTTACCTGTTTCGCTACCAGGCAAATCTTGAGCATATTCAGATTCTGCTAGGGCTTTGAGATCTGGTCCCCCCTCCAATTTAACCCCAGATGGGGCTACATCTTTCAAACCCGAAGCCTCTACGGTATTGGATAATGACTTCAATAAACCACTACGTATTCCCCGTTGAAGTTTAGGTTCTGTATTAATGGTTTGTCTAAGACCTGCTAGTTCGTCTTGTAATAGTTGACCCTTAGTAGGGGTAGACAAAGGACGATTGTGCCCCTCATTAGAATACGATGCCTGAGAAGGCGCATCTAATTTAGAAACGTCATAGCCATTAGAAGCCAAACGACTTCTCATTTCTGCCTTAGAAATATTGTCGGGGATGTCCTCGACAATAGTACCATCCGGCAATTCGAGATTCATTTAAGGTCACTCCACTTGACCGTCTTAGGTTTCTCTGTAGGTACACCGTTGGGGAGCCTATCGGTGCCAGGCATAGTTTCCTCCGTTGTCCCGCCATCCCTAGCAATTTCTCTCTTCAAACCGTCAATGACCCTTTGAAGATCGCGCTTACCTTCAATGTTAGTTGTACGAGCTAGCTCGGCTTGAGCTTGTCGAAGTTCATTTCTCTTAACCTCAATCGCTCCTTGATTACGCTCAGCTTGAACCGCTGGAACTACCCTCTCCTCAGGCGATCTAGCTCCTGGGGAGGTACCTAACAAGTTTTGACCTCCGGTTCTGTAAGTTTCCTTAGCAATCTTGTAATGGCGATCAATGGATTCTTTACGTTGACGAATAATGTCTTTGACGAAGTCTGGATTAGACATCTCAAACACCGTAATCTTACGCCATGCCCGTTCTTCTCCTGCTGTCAAGGCAGACCCAAATAGTTCGTGACGCTTAGCAATGTCCCCACTATTGAACTGCGACCACCATTCTGCTACTTCACGAGAGTGAGGATCGTTCATTAAAAGAGTACCCCCTAACTTAGATTCGCCCCAAGCTTTGAAAGTACCGGCATAGTCATCTTTGAAGCTATTCAACAAAGATTCGTGACCTTGCTTCTCATTTTCATATCCTATCAACTTCTCTTGTTGAGTCGAAGTTAACTTGGGTCCTGCCACATTTTTTGCTGCAGCCGTCGCAGCGGCTCGATCAGTCGCCCCAGTTACCATACGTTCATCGTGAGTTGCTTGTTGAATACCTCTAAGCCTCAAAAGCTCAACCCTATTCTCTTGACGTTGTCTTTCTAGCTCTACAGGATCCCCACCTTGCTTTTTAGCTAGATCAATCTTGTATTCTAGTTCGGCGTCTCGTTGATTAGCTCGATCAATATTGGCCCGTTGGCGCTCAGCTCTATCCAAATCAAATCTACGTTGATTCTCGTCCATCCGCTCCCGAGCTAACATAGACTTCTCTAAGCGAATGGGAGCATTGACTAAAGTGTCCTTAGTAACATCCATAGCTAGGGCTTTAGCCAATGGGTTATTCGCCCCCTTAGCAGCCCAAACTAATCTATCTTGATCCGTGGGCTCCGTAGTAGCCATAGTGGGACCTTCTTGACCGGCCCCATAAGTTGTCTTAGCAGTAGGGGCAGACTTCAGCCATTCCCCTAGAGCCTTTTGTTGGTTTTGCTGAAGAGCAGTTTGACGTTCAAGAGCTTTGTTCTCAACTGTATCCGCCGCCAAATTACTCAACGTAGGCATAGCCATTTGAAGTTTGGACGGGGGAACATAGATGCCCTCCCCAGTAACCATTTGTCCCTGGGGAGTCTTAACATTCCTCAAAGCCTGCGCGCGGGCAAGCATAATCTTAACCGCAGGGTCTTCAAGATCGTAACCGGTGTAGTCGTCCATGATTACCACTCTGTGGGATAAACCCCGTTATCCCAGCCTTCAGTAACTCCCGCACCTGCACCTGTACCTGAGTAATCCCAAGTACCTACTGAACTTTGATCCCCTACTCCAACATCCCCTCTCATCCAATCGTATACACTTCTAGCTCCGTTAAATAATCCACCTAAACCACTAAGCCCACCTAGGGAAGATAGCCCCAATCCCGCCGCACTTAGATTACCTTGACGATTATTAGCTTGAGCCTGTAGAGCCGCATTGTAATTCGCCCGAGCAGCGTCAAATTGCTTTAGACCTGCGCTAAACTGATCTTGACCCGCTTGGTAGACATTAGTGGGAGTAGGAGCCGTAGCCGCTGAGAAGTTTTGGAACGTAGGATTGAGACCCGTTCTAGCATTACCCAATTGACCAATGGCTCCAGTTTGAGCACTACGAAGGGCCGTCAAGAGATTTTGACGCTGAACATTCTCGCTCACTCCTTGCTGTCTAGCTTGGAGTCCGCGGTTGAAAACGTTTCCGTATTCAGTAGTGCCGGCGAGGATAGCTTTGAGATCGGCGTCATTAGCGGTACGCCCCAAAGTATCTTCAGATGCATCCGAAGCTGCCGAGCCCAATGTAAGGCCCATAGCTGCCATACGAGCACGTTCCGCATCTCGACTTTTATCCAGCAAGGGTTGCTGTAACCCCCGCATTGCGTCGATAACGGATTGGGTAGCCCCAAATCCGCTGTCCGGCATACCGGGGACTCCAGCCGTGACATCTTGACTTTGCCAAAGACCCGGAGTACCAACTTGGGACCCAAGTTGTTGCATCCCGGCGGTATACGTATTCCAAAGATCTTGATTAGCCCCGTTGAGAGCTACGTTTTGAGTCCAACGATTACCTGTAGGATCGTAATTCCAAGTAAGGGAACCATTTTGATTATATTGATCCGGCCTATTTGCCGAAGTAGCGTTCCAAGCAGCTTGTTGATTTATATTTCCTTGCTGCTGAGCTAAAGCATTAAAGTCTGGCGCTGCGGGGATGGCGATAGGATCAGCCATTATAGTGGCCCTCCAGAAGTATTTACAAAGTCCGTACTAACCCAAAGTACCTCAGACCTAGACCTAGCTACCATAGCAATAGAGGTGGAGTATCCCATACCCTCTCCTATTACCCAATCATTTTGAGTTCTCAACGACCCCGACCATTTAGAAATATCCCAAAGAGCACTATCCCATTTAGCGTCAGGAATGGACGGGGAAGCCATAGTAATTTGGGGGAGGGTGAAATCATAATCATAGGTAATTTGAGAAGCGTATTCTACACTACCATCAGTTACAAAAGTAGGGCGATATAACCCAACTTGCTTATTAACTCCTGGAGCGCCGAGGAAATTGTACGCTTGTTGAACATCTGCGGTTACATAAGTTCCTGCTGAATCTAAAAATGTAACATTATCAGCGTTACCACTCCAAGCTTGATAGACAGTCCCATCCGCTCCTCCAAAGAATGGGAGACCATTAAAAGTAGCGAAACATTGAGCCTTGTACCCTCTAAATTGAGCCCATTTAGAGTTAATGGTATTCTCGACAAACTGTAGGGGACCAACTGTAGTCACCGACGGTATGTTGACTAGCAACATATTCAAAGGATGACAAAAATGAAGTTGCCATCCGAATAGAGAACCCAATGAACTAGCTGCCTCCGATAAGGGTTGCTGAACCATTTGAGCTTCAGTAGTACTTTGAGCCGCCGTTACCTTGGTCGAAACCAACATGGCGTTAAGAGATATGAGACCTTGATAAGTAATGAACTTAACATCCCCCCCTACCTTATCCCAAAAACGATGACCAGATACGGGAGCCCCCATAAAATATACGCCGTCAAGAGCCCAGGTAGTTGAACTAGAAGGATCAATACCAGAGTAGACCGCCACTTCGCCCATAGTACTGATAACCACAAGCTTATCATCAGACCCCGAACCGTCATCCACTGTCCAAGTAGCGAGGCCGGCAATAGTCCCACCTTTCTTGAATAGGGGACCAAAATCAAACTTAGTGGCGATACCGTAGACTTGATCTGGTGGTAGATACCATCCAAATGTGGTATTTTTCTCTGCAGCCCATAAACGACGCTGATGCGTCATAGGGCAAATCAAAGTAGCCGGATTGACATTCTTCCAGGTAGCGTTAGTAACCCCATCGCCCAAAACTAACCGTTGAATACTAGATGGGCCTATCCAAATACCATTATCCGATCCACTGAAACAAATAAGATGGGTTCCTGCTGAATTAGCAAAGGTCACGCCTTCCCAAATATCCTGTACTAGTGAAGTTAAGAGCGCGGCGCCTACTGCCCCCGGAGTAGTGCACTCGAACATTTTAGCATTGGCAAATGCGTAGAGTTTAGTGACCCCGGCTGAGGAATTGTAGGGAATGAGACTCTTAACACTACCGCCAAGACCTGTAACGTGTTGTTGGTATCCCCGGCGCATAATACATCCATAGGCCTGGGGATACCAATTAACCATAGCGATCGCGTTCTCTTGGGGCATAGCTACCAAAGAATTATACGCATCTAATCCCCCCACGGGGGATGGGGACGTAGAAATCTTGGCCGGCATTATT